>JACCDW012060469.1_pt1 | contig 27237 bp, 22 predicted proteins | sample 7449781 | NCBI WGS metagenome assembly JACCDW01 (sample SAMN15323449, study PRJNA562643) | freshwater metagenome | isolation source: river surface water | place: USA:Blue River Watershed | collected 2017-08-18
ATTGATATGCATATATCAACTGATTTTTCCAAACTTGATATGAGCAAAGAAGACGCACAGGCTATGTTTGATGCGATTAAAACCGGTTGGAATAGCAAGCACGACATTGTGATGAAAAACTTTGATGTTGAGTTATATGTTCAAGATGTTACTCACGAAGCCGTATCTGCGTCTGAGTATAGTGTTCTAAGAAACGAATGGATAAAAGAACCAAAGAAAGAAAGCCCAAACTTCAATAAAGAACTTATAAAAAAGAAGTATAAAGAATACTCAAAAAAGATAGACGATTTGATGGATGCAGACAGCGAAAAGCCGCTAAAAGATTTACTTGACAAAATATACAAGTTTCGTCAAGCAGGATTGGATAAGGGCGGCGAACTAAGTGAAGAAAATATTGTATTTAAGATACTAAGAGCAAAAGGTAAGTTGGATAAACTAAAAGACACTATAGCAGCGATTTACGACGATAAGATGAGTGTCGATGAAATCGCCATGAACAATAGTTATTATGAGAAGGATGTTCAAGACGCGGCAGATGATATATATGCGATTGCAAAAGCGTTAAAAGTATATCCAGACATTGAACCATATATCAAAAAGATATCATTAAAATACAAGAAGTATTCGGACGATGTACATATAGACATCGCAAGGGCATTTTCAAAACTTAGAAAACAAAAAACAAAAACATCTTGACATAATATATCGGCGTGATAATATGTCGGTATGCTAAAGAATATCAAGTTTGCTCGGTTTGGCGGGCTTAGTTCAGTCAATCAAAAGGGATATGATTCGAACTGTGATGGCTATCATTCTCCCCCTGCCAAGCGTGGCTTTTATGCGTTTGTTTGGCCGCATTATGAGTTCTTTCTTCTCAGCGGCGGATTATGGACAAACTATCCTTGGTCAATCGGCACCAAGTTCATTTACTTGAAAGACGCCAAAGGAAATGTCATTGATGAGAATCATCCTGATCATGAATACTTTTCCAGCACAGGAAAGCATTGGAGCATTCCTACCAAAGAATGGTATTTTCATCAGAAGAAGCATCCTGAATATGAAGACCCCGAATATGACACAAAGTTAGAAGAGCACCACCTTGACTGGGAAACAAATCACGGAGATAAACCCAAATGGGTGTTGGTCCAAAAGCCTTCACCCAGAATCTTTGAGTATAAAGGAAATATCTGGCATCATTTAGCCTACTATCTTGGACCTTCTGGTGTGCTGAAGGAGAAAGGTGGTTGGACTCTTTCGCCATTTGACGAATACGCAAAAGCATTACAGAAAAACATGCACGCTGGTCGCAGGACACAGTGCGAATACAATTCCAACAAAGGACTGCCGAAGTCCAACAAAAATCCTTATGTGGGAATATGCAAAGATCATTTGGAAGTTTTTATCGAGAAACTTTAGTTTGCCACACCCATTTACTGTGTCCACAGTCCCATATTCTATCAAACCCATTCATCTTCATATTTTCCCACTCAGACAGCGATGAATCAAACGATAGTAACTTTTTATTCAATTTACCTTTCTGCCAGTTTATTCTACTTTGTAAAGAACGATATCCGTCGATGGTATAATGATAATTTGGTGGAGTATTGTTTGCAAAATTAAATCCGAGTTTAAGATATGTTTCTCCGCTGAAATATCTGCGGTCGCTGTAAGATACTATACTTGTTGGATTGTATGTTCTCAAGAAATACGCAAACAGCCTAGAACTACCGCCAGTTACAGTTATTCCAATTTTATTGCAAAATCTGCTCATTTCCCATTCTACTGTTTTATCAAATCTTGATTTTACAAACGTCATGGCGGATACAAGTTCACTATTGTAATATAATCCGATTTTAACTGTGGCGTGGTCTGTGCCTTGTAAGTGATTTTCACTCAAAAATTTTGTTTTTTCTGAAGGATTTATTTCTTTTATTTTGCACTTGCGAGCGTATATCACATTATTTTTCTTGGTTAATATCGTAGCAAGAACAGATTTTGTAATATCTTTCTTAGTCATCCACTCGTTTTCAAATATATGAATAAGGCGTATTCCTTTTGTAGACGCCAACTTAGTTTTGTTTAAATGATAATTTTTGTTTTTACCACCACCAACTTCAGCGTGCCAATACAACCCATCTGTTTCTATGGCAATATTCTTGTTGGGAAGATATATGTCCAGTTCTAGCGGAGAAAGTATTGCTCTGTTATTTGTTACAATAGGTTCATTTGGTAAAATATAACGTATATATTCAACAACTTCGTGCTGAAAATCTGACATACTTTTGTCACACTTGGAACATTTTACATCTTTACCATTACACAAATCATGAGTTTCTGTATTGTTACACCTTTTGCATTTGAATGGATACTTTTTGTTATACTTCTTTGTGACGCCGTTATAGTCTTCAAATGTAAACTGCAAATCAAAGTTTTTAAATCTCTCGGATGATATAAATTTTTCAAACATCAACTTTTTGTGAGAGTCCTTGTATTGCTTACTCTTTGATGCATGTTCTATCCCATACTTTGTAATACAAGTTTTAGTATACTTTTCTTTGTACTCTTCTGTCTTACGATAATTATCCACGCCATACTTTTTAACCATCGTGGTTTTCATGGCATCAATGTTGTTGTAATTTTCATCTCCAAATTTTTCTAACTTTGACGCTTTTACTTTTTTAACAAAATCTTTCATTTTTGGAGCGTACTCTACTCCATATTTTTGAAGCATAGATGCTTTATAATTTTCCAAGGTTTCTTTGTTTGTTGCCATTGGATGCCCGCCATACTTTTCAATAAAAGTAGATTTTACACCATCTCTATTTTTCTGTTTTACCTCTGTATTATTTACAGAACAAACTCTGGAACAAAATCTTTGCTTATTTCGTTTTTGATATTTTACATCATACTCTTTGCCACAAGTATGGCATTTTAGAGATACAAAATCTGGATTTTTCTTGGGTCTGGCCATATTTAGGTTCGTATGCTGATAAATAGTATACAACATATAAAAATGGTCAACATATATTAAAGATGCTTTTTATTTATATGTAGAGACAATAACACTTAACCCAATAAAATACTATGGCAGAACTACTAGAAGCAAATGAAATATTTTTCACAGCGTTTGAACCAAAAGTTCAAAATCGCTTTATTCTTAGCATCGACGGCATACCTTCATACTTGATAAAGGCATCCGGTCGCCCAAGTATACAAAACAACAGCATTAAACTTGATCACATCAACGTATACCGCAAGCTAAAAGGAAAGAGTGAATGGCAGGACGTAGAAGTTACCCTGTATGATCCAATTGTACCTTCAGGCGCGCAGGCTTGTATGGAATGGGTACGCCTTGCACACGAATCTGTAACTGGTCGTAACGGCTACGCAGACTTCTACAAAAAAGACGTTGATATTTTTGTACTTGGTCCGGTCGGCGACAAAGTTGAAAACTGGCAATTAAAGGGAGCATTCCCAAGCACAGTAAACTTTGGCGCAACTGGTCTTGACTGGGGATCTTCTGAAGCACTCACGATCAGTATGACACTAACTTACGATTACGCAATCTTGCAATACTAAGTTATATTATACGATTATTCTTCAAAAACCCACTGTAATAAGTGGGTTTTTTATTTTTTGCTTGACAATATTTCTCGTCCCCCCTATAACCCCCATATAATGTTTGTAAACAAACTATATAAGTAATGTTTTTTATATAGTAATTAATATTTATATATATTCTAAACAAAAAAGGAATAATATTATGAATCGTTCTGAACTAAGACAAATTATAAGTGAAGCTGTGGAAGAAGTGATGAAAGAATTTTCTCCACTTGGTGTTGCAGAAATGCAATTGAACGAAAAAGCGCCTCCGCGTTTCCCAAAAAAACTTCACGATAGATTGTTAAAACAGTATAAGGACGATAAGAGTAAAGCATATGCTACAATGTGGAAGATCTTTTATGCAAAAAAGAAAGGGCATAAAAAGGTAAATGAAATGTGGACGGCGTTCGAAGGAGCTGGTTATCTTGGAGAAAATAAAAACTCTGAAGAAAACGCGAATGAACAAGAAGAAGATCACGATGAAACTGACATGAGCAATCCGGAAGAAAATAAAGAAGTAGAATTGGCAAAGCAAATTAAAAAACTAGCATCCGAGTTATTGACCATGCACGGTGTAGAAGACGTATCTGACGAAGAAAAATCCGATAAGGCCGACTAATAATGAATAAATCTCAGCTTAGAGAAATTATACGAGATATTGTTCGTCGTAAAATTACAGAGGGCAAAATTATTTCCGAGTCGAAGTATGGATATATTATACCAGACGCAGACGGTAATATTGACGATATTGATCCAAGGTATCAATTGATTGGATACGGAAATATGCCAAAAAGCTACTGGAAGAAAAAAATACTCAAAGATATTGATACATTAAAGAAATATATAGAACATGATGATTGGCGGGCTGCGGCATATCTTGTGGAGCAAAAAGGAGTATTGCATAACTCTATACACATGATGCAAGAAATAGAAGTGGAAAAAGAAAAATCATCAGACCAAGAAATAAATGAGATTGATTTGCCTACAAAAGACGTAACCGCTGCAACAGACAAGGGCGAAGAAATAGACCCGAGAAAACAAGCCGAAATAGATTCTATTCAAAAAAAATTAGATGCGGAAAAAACAACCCTTCAGCAAGTTGATGGCAAAATTGCCGATTTAGATGCCACAATTGCAAATGCAAAACGTCCGCTGGAATTGAAACAGAGAACTACCAAGAAAAAAATTGGAGCATTAACTGACAAATTGCAAACTGCTAAACAAGGTTAATTTTTCATGGATAATTACGAAAAACAAGTCGAGCAGATTGAAGAAAATCTCCACAAGTGGTTTAAGGAGAAATGGGTAAGATTTGGACCAGACGGTAAAATACGTGGTAAATGTGCTAGAGAAAAATCAAGCGAAGGCAAACCAAAATGTCGTCCATTAAAGTCCGCGCAAGCTATGGGAAAAGATGCCAGAGCAACTGCTGCTCGTAGAAAACGCCGCGAAGATCCAAACCCAGATCGCAAAGGAAAAGCAAAGAATGTAAAAACAGAGTCTGATCAGATAGATGAATTGAAGTGTTGGACGGGTTACTCCCGAGTACGTGGCGTACCCGCCGGTGCACCGGGAAGTTGTAAAAAGAAAACAGAAGAATCTATAACGGAATCTTCTAGTTTGTCTATTGAACAATTGGCAACCATTAGCGATGAAGCATTGGATCAAGCATATGGATATGGCCGCAGCACACCGAGTAATACTTTTGGTTGGAAAGCTAATATAATGTCTGCGACATATGCCAAAAAAGTAATTGATATGGGCATTACTGATATTGAAAAAATTGCATATGCTATTCACAAAGGATGGAATGTTACAGCAAAAAAGTTTGTTGAAAATCCAGACCAATTTGACGATACAGAAAAACTACGTCAGTCTGGTAAATTGGATAACAAGATACAACAAAGAAGCGAACTGATGAGTGTGGAATATAACCAGCTAAACGACGATGAAAAAGAAAAAGATCGTGTTGTGGCTCGTGCGTTGTTGGATGCAATTAAAGGAAAACAAGACATTGTAGAAGAAAAATGCCCTTATTGCGGCGATACAATTTACGAAGAAGATGAATTGGATGAAAATTTGATGTACGAGATAATTTTGGACGAACGCAAGAAAAAGAAAAAACGTAAAAAGAAAAAAAAGAAAAAAGACGCTTGTTATTACAAAGTTAAGGCTCGTTATAAGGTATGGCCAAGTGCATATGCCAGTGGTGCACTGGTAAAATGCCGTAAAAAAGGAGCAAAGAACTGGGGGACTAAATCAGAAGGTGTTATACAACTTGATGAAAAATGGAGCGAGAAATATAAACGCAGCATAGATTGCAGCCATCCAAAAGGATTTAGTCAAAAAGCACATTGCCAAGGCAGAAAAAAACATGAGGGCACAGATATGAATATACAAGAACAAAAATTGAGAAAAATGATAGCAGAAATTACAAAAGAACTTCTTCTTAAAGAAGGTCTATCTCCAAAAGGCGTGGAAACCGTTAAAACATGGGTACAAACTCACGGAGCACGCGAGGCTGGAGTTAAGATTATAGACAGTTGCATTCGTAAACAAATCGGATTAACATCCGGAGATTTGGCGGATACTCCAATATTCATGAATGGACTGGATGCGATTGAAGAAGCATTGGAAGACGGCGATTACGACGGTGCATATGCATTGGCAAAAGAGACCGCACAAGAAATGCTTGAAGACGAAGGAATGACCGGTATGGATGAATGCTGGGAGTGTTATCAAGGAGCAATGCAAGAAGGTACAAATGAAGTTTGGGAAGAATGCTATCGCAAGACAAACTGGGATATGGTTCCAGAAGGCGAAGAGCACACTTGCGAAGGAGATTCATTTTATGAAGTATATGGAGACTTTAACGCAGATGTACAAGAAAATTTAACAGAAGCGGAATATCGCGGTCGCAAAGTAAAACTTGGAAAGCCAATGAGGGGCGACGTTAAGAAATTCAAGGTATATGTCAAAAAACCAAACGGCAAGGTTGTAAAAGTTAATTTTGGAGACAAAAAGATGCGTATTAAGAAGAGCAATCCAAAACGCCGCAAAAGTTTTAGAGCAAGACATAATTGCAAAAATCCCGGTCCGAGGTGGAAAGCACGCTACTGGAGTTGCAGAAAGTGGTAAAATTTAAATATTAATACTATGAAAAAATCAGAACTAAAACAACTACTCAGAATAATTGCAGAAGAAGTAGTTTCTGCTAAAAAGGCAAGACTAAATGAAACAAAAGGATTGTCAGGATTTAAGAAATCAAAGGAGTCAACGGAACATACTGAAAATGTTGCTGATTCAAAATCATTGACACCAACATCAGAACCGAAAGAACAAAAAGAAGGTAAGAAACTTCCGGTGGTTAAAAAACCAGCAACCCCACAGAAAGTTGGAAACCTCAAAGAAGAAATTCTTCAAATGATTCGTGAAGAAATTAGCGAGATGTCTCGTGCAAAAGGTTCAGTTGGCACAAAATTTAAAGTAAGAGACTCAAGCTCACCAACGGGGTGGGTTGTTAAAGGACATCCAACTATTCCAGATGGCACAGAGATAGAAGCTCCAAAGGGTCCATATGTACCCAAAGGAGAAAATCCAAATATGGGTCGTCCTAAAAAAAGTCAAACTCCGAGCATAGATGATATGGCCGATGATGACGATGATGACACGTCTGACGATGAAGCACCGCCAGAACAATATTCAGGCGTTGATGCCGGTAATAAAATAAAAGTTAATGTTGACGGTGAAGATGTGGGCGAAATAAATCTGGCTGAGTTAAAAGGATCAACGATGGGAGCATTGCGTTCTGTATTGAGACGTGTTAATGTAACACTTCCATTAAATCCAAAAATACAAGAGAAGTTAGATATTATGAATGATTTATATGCAGATGACAGGCTTCCAAGAAATGCGTCAATTGATTTAAAAGTCAACTTTGACACAGACACGGTTGAACTCGATTCCTAATAAAATATAATAATAATTATATCTTTTTTATATATATGAAAAACTTTATGTAATTCATATATATGACAAACAACTGTTATAAAACAATATGGCTGACACACTTATTCCTGTATCGAAAAGCACATCATCTGCGGCTGCGACCGACACTCAAAAGTCATCACTGCCCACTACTACCGTAGAATTACCATCAAAGGGATTCTTCTATCCAGCAAATAGCCCATTAGCATCTGGCGTAATTGAAATATATCAGGTCACAGCTAGACACGAAGATATTCTTAGCAACACAAACTTGCTAAAAAAAGGAACTGTTCTGGATGAATTTCTAAAGGCACTTATTGCAACTCCGAACGTAAGTATTTCTGATCTTTTGATTGGCGATAAAAATGCCTTGTTTATTGCATCTCGCCGAAGTGCATACGGTGACGAATATGTTGCAAAAATTAAATGTCCGGAATGCGGCGTTGAATCAGATGTACCTGTAGATTTGTCCAAGATAGCAGCAAAGCCACTCTCGGAAAATCTAAAAGATATTACCAAGAATGAAAATAGAATCAAATTCAAACTCCCCAATTCGGGTAAAGTTCTTACGGTTGCATTACTGACTCATAAAGATGAGGCAGACATTGATGCTGAATTGAAGGCAGCGATAAAGTTCGGTGGAAAAAACAACAGCAACACATCAGAAATAACAACACGTTTGAAATATACAATAAAATCGATAGACGGCGATGCTGATCGAGTTAAGATTAAAAATTTTGTAGACAATGACCTAACTGCAAAGGACAGTCTTGCACTTAGACGATATGTGCGAGAACTTACACCAGACATGGATATGAATTTTGATTTTACATGTCCAGCATGTGGTCATCAAACAAAAACACCAATGCCGCTGGGCGCAAGCTTCTTTTGGCCAAGCGTGGTGGGTAGTTGATATGGGGTGTGAATTTAAATTCTGAAATCATAGATCTGGCTTCAGAAGGATATTTCTATCCAAGCGGTTCAAAATACTCATCTGGACGTGCCGTTATTTTACCAATAACTGGTGAAACAGAAGAACTTCTTGCAAACGGAAACCTCGTAAAGCGAGGTTTATTGGACGATATATTCATAAATATAGCCGTTGAAGGTGGGGTAAATACGGAAGAATTGTTACAATGCGATAAAGAGTCTATATTTTTAAATCTTCGTATAGCAAATTACGGAGCTGTATCAAAGATGAAAATCCAATGTTCAAGTTGTGATACTGAATATGAACACGACTTGTCGTTTGGATTTAAATCGAAACCATTCAACTTTGCTAAACATGAAAGGGGAATTAATAAACTTTCTTATACTTTTCAAAAAGCAAATAAAACTGTATATTTTAGACTGCCTACTTGCAAACAGTATGAAATATATAAAAAACATGGATGGCTTGCATTTGCTAAGGCAATAACAATATCAATTGATGGGGTTGATGATATATACAAGTTTTATGATTATGAGTTAGGGGCGCTGGACAGCAAAATGTTTAGAAAATATTTTGAAAGCAATACTCCCGGATATATAAATAAAGCTGTATTTATGTGCCCAAACTGTAATGCAACGGCGGATATGGATGTGGATATAGACGCTGGTATTTTTGGTATAAAACCAGAGAGTAAGATGAATATACACACAGAGATATTTGATCTTTGTTATTATAGCAATGGTGCATTTACACAAGAAGGTGTGTATAAAATGCCCACAAAATTAAGAGGATTTTATATAAAAAAACTGATAGACGCAAAGAAATCAGAATCTGAAGCAAATAAAGCGGCGTCCCAAGGCAAAGGTGCTAGTAGTCAAATGGCCAAACCCCCATCATTTAATAAGTCTTCAATACCTAAAAAGTAGCCAAAAGTGATATTTATAATATAACACTGAAATATATGGCCAACGACAAACTAAAAGAGGGTTTAGAGGATATGGGGCTTTCCAAGGAGCAAATTGAGGAGATATTGGCGTTGAACAAAAAGGTTACAAAAGAACACGAAAAACAGGTAGACTTGGGTAAAAGAATACTTGAAACATTTAAAAGTGTCAACGGGTTAGCGGGAATACAAGCCGCCAGTTTGTCTACAATACGCCAATTTAATAAGGAAATTTTAGGTGACGCAGAAGCGAGAAAAGCAGTATATGAAGCTCAAGATAAGGCAATACAAAATGCCGAGACAGATTTGATAGAAGCCAGACTTAGTCAATTTGAAGTGGGTGAAGAAACACGGGCACAAGTGTTGGCTGAGATAGAAAACAGAAAACATTTGGCCGATATGTTTGCAAATCAAGCCGAAGACGCAAGAGCGGCTATGAATGCCTCGTATGCGGCATCTGTTGCTGCGGCAGCAGAAAGCAAAAAAGCTTTGGACGAGTCAAATAAGGCAATGAACGACCGATATGCACTCGAAGTCAATTTGGCTACTTTGCAAGCGAGAATGTCCACAATAACAGGAAACGACGAAGAATCTATTAGACTCAGAGCGCAATTAACAGGAGAAATAGCATCGGCGAGCAGTGGAGTTGTTGCACTAAGACAACTTGAAATTGATAAAATGAAGGAGGCAAACCAGCATACGGAAAATCAGAATAAATATTTTGATCAGGCTAAAGGATATGCAGCACAAATGAATGACATACTCGGACATCGTAACCGAGTTTTGCAAGAGATAACTGAGTTGGAAGAAAACTTGCCCAGAATCATAGCAGAGGCAGTCGAACAAGCCAGATTAAATGCACTTGAAGCGGAGCGAAGATTAAAAGCAGAACAGGCTCTAAAGAAAGAATTGGTTAGATCTGCCGGATATATGGCATATATGGAGGACAGTTCGTATTCTATGCTTGGACCGGCAGCAGAAACTGTAAAAACATTTAAGGAATTATCCAAAACAATCAAGGTTGTTCCAATTCCATTCTTGATATTAAGCCAGTTGCTTAAATTGGGAATAGACCGTTTTATTGCATTGGACAAAGCAGCCGAAGAGTTCAGAAAAGAGACTGGGTTTACAAACACGCAGATGGAAACGCTGCGCAAACAAGCAGAAGAAGTAAATAAAGAATTTGTCGGAATGGGTGTAAGCATTGAAAAAGTATATAAAGCGGCAAGTGCATTAACTGATGTATTTGGAAGAACAACATTGGTAAGCAAAGACATGCTTCAAAATGTTTCACTGTTATCGGTAAATCTAGGAGTAGCAGAAGCAGACTCAGCCGAGGTACTTTCTATATTCCAAGGTCTTGGCGGCGCGACCGAGCAAGTCGCGATGAATACAATTAAGGCAGGAGCCGCACTTTCTGAAAAGACGGGAGTTCCGTTTGCAAAAGTAATGAAGGATATTGCGGGCGCAAGTAGCACAACCGCTATATTATTGGGAGCAAATCCTAGCAAGCTTATGAAAGCAGCTATTGCTGCAAGAGCGCTTGGCACAGATCTCAATACGTTAGCAAATCAACAAAAAGCGCTTCTAAATTATTCCGATAGTATAAACCATGAACTTGAAGCCAGTGCGATGCTCGGTAAAAGCATTTCATTCCAAGAAGCACGTCGTCTTGCATACGAAGGCAAGATAGAAGAATCCGCAAAGGCCACGTTGGATATGGTAAAGCAGGCAGGCGACTTCAATGAGATGAGCGTGTATCAACGCGAATCACTTGCCAGAGCGGCTGGTATGGAGTTGAAAGATTTGACAAAGATGATGGCGGTAGAAAAGCAAAGAGAAGACATTATGCTACGCGGGACACCCGAGCAAAAAGCCAAATTAAAAGCACAAGAAGCGGAACTTAAACTTCTTAAGGAAAGAAATAAACTCGACGAAGATGATCTCATAAAGCAGGGCGAAAGAGAAATAAGACAGCAAAAAATGCAGGGTCTTATGACTCAATTGAACAATGTAATGGAAGAGTTAAAGACTGCCGCCGCAGACATTCTTGAGCCATTAATCACTCCACTTGTAAAAGTATTAGTTCCTATATTGAAGGTTGTAGTAGGACTGATTAAGATCGTTTTATATCCATTTAAAGCGCTCGCAGACATACTTGTATTGATAGGGGAAAAATCAGCAGCGTGGGCCAAAGAAATTGAATGGGTAAAAGATTTGACGAAATGGATTTCAGACGCCACAACAGCAGTTTCCAAGTTCTATAAAGAAAACAAAACCATGATAGATAGCATCGCCGCAGTGGTTGGAGCGGGATTGTTAGGAAAATGGTTTTTTGGAACGGACGGTCCCAGCAAATTGATGGACATGATAAAAGCTCCGTTTAATATGGTAAAAGACTTAGGAACCGGTTTAATGTCAAAAGTAACCGGTAAAGGCGCAGGCGCAGCGGCAGATATGATTGGACCAAAATTACCAGATGCCGCAAAGGGAACAACGGATGCAACAAAAGGAATTTCCGAAGCAGCAAAAACAACACAAAAAACACCAAGTGGAACAGGAGTCAAAGATTTCTTAACAAACCTTGCCGCTGGATTAAAAGAAATGGGAAATGCTAGAGTGGTTTTTGGTGCATTGAATTTAATACCGGCATCAATAGGTTTGATTGCGATGATACCGGGATTTCTTGGTGCAAAATTATTAGAGGTTATAAACGGACCAGCGTTGGCAGCATCCTTGTTGGGAATTGCTACTGGATTGACTGCTATGGGAACAGGTGGCGTAGCAAAAGGTGCACTTGTTATGTTATTGGCAAGTGCAGGGTTTGCTGGAATGACACTTGGTGCAATTGGACTTGGTGCCGTAGCTTTATTTGGCGCAGCCGCAGGCGCTGGACTGGCTGGTTTAGCTGCCGGACTAATGGTACTGTCCGGAGCGGGTATCGGTGTTCTAGTACTACTTGGAGTAAGTGCGGCGTTTATAGGACTTGCATATGCAGGAAAACTTGCGGCGGAAGCATTTGTTATGATAGCAAAGGCACTACCGGAGACAATAGGTCCGATTATAAAGTTCGCGTTAGTTTCGCCTCTCCTATATGTTGCAGCTGGAGGAATTGGTGTATTGGCAGCGTCGCTTGGTGTTTTGGCGCTTGCATCTGGAGCATCGCTCATTGCATCCGTTGGAATATTTATAATTGCAAAGGCGATAGAAAAACTTGGGACGGGTATAGGAAATGCGGCAACGGGTATGGCTTCTTTTGCAAAAAATGCATCCGGTACAATCAACACACTTAGACAGTTGGGGTCATTGAGCTTATCAAACCCGGCAAAGAGTATACAAGCAATTGCTGACGCATTATCGTCATTTGGAACAGGATCTGCAATAGCTGGCATTGGATCGTTTGTGGGAAATTTTCTTGGAGGAGACCCGATTGCAAAGATGGAAAGATTGTCAGGAATTAGTGACAAACTTGAAAACGCGGCAAATGCTATGCGTAGCATATCAAACGCGGTAAAAGGATTTGGCAGTATTGATAGTTTTGCAAAATCCATAAGTGGATTAACAGATGCATTTTCTAAAATAGGAGAAGACTCGATTTCAAAAATAAGTAAATTTTCTTCTATGGCGGATAAATTAAAAGAATCCGCCGTGGCCATCGGCAATATTACAACATCTGCAAGTCAATTTGAGATGGTTGATAAATTTGCAAAATCTATAGACACTCTTTCCGAATCATTAAATAAATTAAACGACTCACTAGGAAAAATAAAGTCTGAAGAACTTTCTAAATTAACAGCTGTCAGCAATCGTTCAACAAACACGGCCACTGAACAGGGAGCACAGGGGGCACCGGGCATGAATACGTCTGGTATAGAAGCAAAACTAGATAAACTAACAGAACTATTAGTAGGCGGGGCGGTTAGAGTTTATTTAAACGGAAAAGATGTAAGCTCTGGTCTAGCAAATTCAGTTGGTAGATAATTATATAACATGGATAATGATTTGATCAACTCTTCTGGTAATGGTCCAATAGTAAGAAAAACGGCAGCGGACCGTATTGCTACTTTTAATGCCAATGCAAATAGTATTTATAATAAATTTACCCCATTTACAAAAGGTGGTATAGGACCGTCTCAACCTTTCATATATACCAAATTAACTGAATCGTCATTTATTAAGAATTTGACAAAGTATGATTCGCTCGCGTTTCCAGTAGGTTCCACAGCAAGAGATATAAAAAGAGTGGGTCAATATTTGATAACTGGTACAGGACTGTTGTATGTTACAAAACAACTTTTATTGCAGAATAAAAATGCATTTAATGAAACCAGAATATATAATCCATTAAGTGCATTAAAAGCAACAGCAAGACCTGCTTCACTTGGACTAATTGACTATCCAATAAGACATTTGGAAACAAGTGGAGGATTATTAAACTTTTTTAAAGACGCATTGTTGAGCACGATTGGATTTCAAACAAAAGACGCTCAAAAACCGAGAATTGATGGCACCGCTGTAGGTGGAGATAATGGAGTTGCATATTCAAATTACGCGGGTATACGTGGCGGAGCAAGAGCCGGATTATTACGTCTTGGTACGGCAAAAAGTGCAAGTGCAATATTTGAGTCAACTTGGGTAACAAACCCAAGTCAAAGCAGTACCAGTGGAGGATTTTTGGCAAATATAGGTAAAGCATTGGTGAACAAATTGAAATCTTTGATTCCTAGTACAAATCCACTTGGAGCATTTGGCGGGTCGTCGAGTGAAACATGGGCATATAGACCGGAATATAAAAAAGGTAAAGATGGCATATATTATGCGTTCTTGGCGGACAATTCTGGGTTTTTAACAGTCAATGCACGATCATCTCAGTTATTTTACAACGATAATGCTTTTGCAAATGCAACCGCAGCAAGCAGATCCACCGTAGTGTTGGCAAGCACTTATCACAAGTACTATCCACGAAAACAAGAAGATAATAGCACTAGAGTTTGGTATGCGGATAAAACAAAGGTTGGACAGGACTCGGTTGGAGTAGCAGACGACGACGGATACAAAAATAATATAAAAGATTTGCACAAGAGAATGGTGCTGTCCATAGATTCTTTTAAAAATGAAGCAAACCAATTCAGAAGATCTGCTGAAAGATACAGCGAGATAAAAGATTCCACCGGAAAACAATATCCTTCTTACAAAGATATACCAGACAAAAGCGGAGGAGATGTTCAAAACTTTCAATTAAAAATGAATAATGCAACTACCACGCTAGACAAGCGAGGGTTTGCTAAAACATCCGTGTATGGGTCCGAGCAAGGGTTTAGAAATAGAGAAGGAAAAGATGAATATAACGCATTAAATATTATTGAAAATGGCAAACGAGGACAAGAACCAGATGAGCTTATTGATCTATATGAACCAAACCAATCAAAAGATTTAATTTTCTTTTATTTTTTTGATATCATAAACGAAACGTATATTCCGTTTAGAGCCACAATCAAAAGTGTTAGTGATCAACACCAAGTTGAATGGGAAGATCTATCATACATAGGAAGAGCGGACAAATTATTTTTGTATAAAGGATTTAGCAGAGACGTAAGCTTTGCATTCACGGTATATGCAAATAGTGCAAAAGAACTGATTCCTATGTGGGAGCGTATAAATTATTTGGTTGGATTATCTCGTCCAAGTAAATATACCGCAACGGGACCAGCCTTAAGCCAAGAAGAAGCGGAAGCTAATAGATTAGCCAACGAAGAATATGGACTCGATCTGTATACCACAACGGGCAGAGAAGGAAAGTTTATATATCCTCCTATGGTGTTATTTAGATTGGGTGATATGTTTGTTGATCAACCATGTGTTATTTCAAGTATCGGGTTAAATGTTTCTGACGAGGCAAATTGGGAATCCTTTAGAAGTGACAACTACAAGTATATATCCAGCCCGACTAATACGATAGAAATACCAGACACAAAAACCAGACAACTTCCTCTACATGTTGATTTGCAAGTAAATTTAAAGATTCTGGAAAAAGCACTTTCTCTTGGTAAGAATGCTCATTACGGAAAAACAAGTTATGATTCCGCTGGAAAAGAAACAAACAGGTGGATATTATGATAAGATATAATCAAACAGATAGCAACGTATTTTCTAGATATGATGGAAAACGGGTATTTAGAACAACAAGATATCCAAAGATTCCAAATTACTATGATGATTTGTACATAATAGCATCGGACACGGATTTTCTTGACAGTTTAGCGCAAAAATATTACAGGGATTCTACACTGTGGTGGGTAATAGCACAGGCCAATGGAATAAAAGGAACGTTAAAAGTTCCAACTGGAAAACAGATTCGCATTCCACAAAGAATAGATAATATAATATCAAATTTTAAGAGAGCAAATTCAGTTTAATTGTTATAAATAATATGCCAGCACCATATACATTTCCTTGGGGACTTCATCCGTTGGATCCGATGGTATCAGAAGAAATTCAACGACGAATAAAAGATTATGGCATCAACCCTGTGCAAACTCCCACAAATGAAAACCCATACACGGGTCCAAGGACTGCATGGATTCGTGTATTTTCAAACGGAATATGTGCAAGTGCAAACGAAAATATTCGGAATAACGGGTTTGTGATGGGAGGAACAGAAGGCTTTGATGAAAGTTATGGATTTGGAATAGATAATAAAATAACAATAGGAGTTGATTGTTATGGAAACAAACATGAAATATCAGCAAATCCAACAAGCCCAAGTCTTGGAGTAGCTACGGATCTCCCAAACAGACCGCCTCCGACTATAGTATCACTGGATTCTGAATTTTCAGGAGGGAATAACACGGGGTTCAATGCGACGTGCAGAAAAACAAAAATAAGCTGGAAATGTTTTTCTTTGTCTCAACTAGAATATCTTGCGCCGTTTTTCTTAACTCCAAGAATAACTGTGCTGGCAGAGTGGGGATGGAACACAGTAAGTCCATCGTCTTTGGTAGATCTTTCAAACACCGAAGGACTATATGCTATATTCAAGGGAGAAAAATCGGCAATATACGACAGAATAAAAAATTCACATGGAAATTATGATTTGGCGTTCGGGTTCATAACTGATTACGGATATACTATGAACGACTTTGGCGGATATGATTGTTTTACTACAATAACAAATCCAAATTATTTGACAGAAGGAAAAGCGTACCATAACAGACAAGATACAAAATCAAATCCAAGCGACCCATCCGGTTCTATAAAACTCAAAGATTTTACAGAATTTGTGTTTGATGATATGGATAATATTGTTATATCAACTGAAACGTCATGGTTTTCTAAAAAAAATAAAGTAGATACTGTAACTGTGTCCAATGTATCTTTTGTCTCCGGAAGTGCACGTCCTTCCGGAAAAGTTTTTAAAGACGAGAACGACCAATGGGTACGAATGGACATGGTAGCGGATATAGTGAATAGGTTTTTTTCCAAAGGCATGTTGGATCCTAATAATAAAGAAACGGGTGTACAAATTGGCGTGTTGGATATAAACAAGACCCCAATATCGGCACACCCGGCAATAAAATCAGTAAGTCCAAATTTTATAATACCAAATCAGTACGCACCAAGATTTGTGGCAGCGGACCCGGATTCAAAAAAAGAACAAAAGAATTCTAGGCTGAGTGAATTAAAGCAAGTAGGTAATTTACCGCAAAGCTCAAATAAATCTCCGCAGGGAGAATATTTTTCATTATTTCCCGAGATACTTGATGTAATAAAAGAACACCAGTTTATTGACGAATATGATGATTTGGTATTAGCACTTGCAACTTCAAACGCAAAGCCGAAACACGGATCCTTTCCTCAACTGGTAAGCTATAATGAAGGGGAGAAAAAAACAAATTATCCAAAACCGGGGTACTGGGGCTATCTTGAAGATATATTTGTTTCCATAAAATATTTTAAAGAACTCGTACAAAAACACGACACTTTATTAAAATTATTAGAAGAATTATTACAAGGTATATCAGAGGCGACGTGTAACGTAGCAAAATTACAACTAAAACCTGATACCAGCGGGGGGACTAAATTCTATGTTATAGATCATAATTTTACTCCGGTGGGTGACAGAGAAAGCGCTGAAGATCTTACTAGATTTGTAATGAACGCAAACAATTATGCGTTTATGAAAAATGCATCATTTGATGTAAAAATTAGTTCTGAAATGGTAAACCAAATGGTTATGCAAAGCGCAAGTCGTAAACCATTACCACAAGGATATGGAACGGCAACATACGACCCGGTCAGTATGAAATATAGTATATTTTCCAGAGGCGATAGAATGTTTGACCGAGGAGTGTATACACCAAAACAAACAGAAGAGTCCAATAAATCAAATACCGATAAAAAATTTTCAAGAATGTTTGACAAAGAAAACGGAGATTTTTACGTATACGAATATAAATCTCCTGTAAAAAAGAGAATTCCAAATCCAAGATATGTTGAAATTCCAAGAAATATCCCGACATATGGTGCTCCGGGAGGTATGCTTGGTAGAGGAATGATGCCAGAGCCAGAGTTCATTGTTATAAACGAGCCTGTTCAAAAATTTATTCTTGCCGAAACGAGTAATACCTTTTTAAAAACAATATTGATGGGAATAAAAACTGCACAAAACGCCACGTATGTAAGTAATGGATTGATGCCGGGAACGATATTTAAGATGGAATTTTTAGGAATTAGTGGTATAACATTCTTGTCACAATTTACACTTGATCATGTACCAAATTTGTATGACTACACAAACGCAGTTTGGCAAATATCCGACGTAAAACACAGAGTTGAGAATAAAATATGGACCACAAACATTTCTGCACAAGCACGTCCGCTAGTGACATTAAAAAAATAACATATGAAATATAATGAGAATATTTTAAATGAATACGGAAATTTTTTTGAAATAATCGGAACTTCACCAATATCAACAAAAGTTCAACCGTCTAAAATAGATTATAAAAAAGGAAATTTTAAAAGATATTTTGCAAAAAAAATAAACGATAATGTGATTGTAGAAATAGATTCAAAACAAGTGAACGAGATAAACAAAGATCTTTATATGATAGTCTTTGTTACGTGGGCAATAACTGGACCAAGAGACAATAGAAAATTAAATGGTATACTGGAATATGGAGTAACCACGTTGAATAAACTAGAAATAGATAGAGTAAGAAACGAAGAAATGGTGGACTTGGGCGGAGTTCTTAGCAACCTACTGGAATATTGGCAGGGTTATTGAGTTCTTGACTTATTTGGTTAAATGTGTACGGTTGTCGTGTGCACATTGTTGAATCAGTCAAAGATCTCGATTTTTTACTATCGAGACTAATCACGGACACATATGTCGTGGACATCGTCTGTACAGACGCATATAAACACGCATGTAACAACAGGATAAGTCTGATAATGTTTTATTTTACCGCCAATAAAAGCACATACTGTGTACCTATAGAACATAACGAAGCTATTGTTTTACCCGAAAGTTTATCAAGAGTAAAAGATGCACTAAAAACCGGAATCGGAACAAAATTTGTTTTTGACAAAAAAAATGCGATACAATTGCTTGATGCAGACTATGATCTTGTAGACATCAGATTGATGAAATATTTGTCTGATGGTACAATAGACGCGAACACCGGCGAGACAAACGCGCATCTTTTCATAAAGAGCAATTTTAGATATGAGCCGCATATAAATACGTGTATACCAATTTATAAACACGCCAAGGCATTTATAAATAAAATCGAAGGTTTTGTGGAAGATGCACAAACACTATCCGAGGGCGGATTTAAATTTGTAAACGATGTCATGATTCCAAGGTTCGCAAAACTTGAATCTGTTGGATTATATGTGAATGAAGATTTTACTGATACATTCGGTAACGAGCAGACAATTCACATCGATAAAGGAATGATATACACACAGTATAATTTTCTCACATCAACCGGAAGACCTAGTAATAGGTTTGGGGGAGTAAATTACGCAGCATTAAATAAAAATGATGATAGTAGAGAGAATTTTATAAGCAGACACCGTGATGACGGGGTGCTTGTGATGATGGATTACAATGCATTTCATCCAAGATTAATTGCACATCTTGTTAATTTTAATATGGAAGCAAATGAAAATCCATACGCATATCTTGCAAAATATTATTTTGATAAACAGAAGTTTGATGACGAGGATATAATAGCAGCCAAGCAGTATACATTTACTCAAATATATGGCGGGCTTGAGAAAAAATGGTTACACATACCATATTTTGCAAAAATACAAGAGTATATTGACCATAGATGGAAGTTCTTTGAGAATAATGGTTATATAGAAACACCAAAATATGGCAGAAAAATCAAACCTTGTCATATTCAAGACCCAACTCCGAATAAACTATTCAATTACATTTTACAGGCATTTGAAACGGAGATGGCGGTAGACGTATTGGGCGATTTACTGGTAGAGCTGGACAGTAAAAAAACCGTGCCTATTTTGTATACATACGACAGTATATTGTTTGACGCGCACAAAGATGACAAGGTAGATACCATAAAAAGATTAAAATCTATTATGGAAAGATCTAAATTTCCGGTAAAAGTATATGTTGGTAACGACTACAAAAACATGAAACAGGTCAACCTATAAAAACTGGTATTTTCAATTCCATTTGTAGGAAATAGGGTACGTACATATAATTATAATATATGTATATATGGCAACTTCTTTGTTGTGTTGCGCAATATTTATATATCATACACAATACGCAGATAGTATATGAAAATACCCAACAACTTAATATCGGAAATAGTCGCAGAAGCGGCCTTGGATAATAGAATATCTGATGGAATCATTGATCTAAAAAATACAGAGCATATACAGGTAATTGCAGAAGTATTGTATGATATGTGTGAAGACGAGCGCACAGTAAATGAATTTGTAACTACTTTTATAGAAGAAGGAAAATACCCAGAACGGCAGGCATTTAATAGAGAAGGATGGTTAGTTACATTCCCATCAAAAGAGTATCGCGATGCGGCAATTAAAAAAGGCACGCATGCTATTTCTGATCCAACACATGGCAAGGGCGGAATGAATCTTTACTATAAACGTAGAGGGAAACAAAAGCGTCAGACTCAACAGGATACCAGTATGACACAGACCGGCGCTCAACAAGCCGCCGGTGCAGCGAAAGCAGCCAGTCAACCTACATCGGAGCCAACTTCTTCTACAGGGACTACTCAAGCCGATAAACCAGACCAACCGGATTCTTCAAAAGACGGCACAGAACCAACAGATTCAACTGTATCTAAGCCGAATGATAAATCCAAAACTCAAAAAACTCAGCCAGATGATGTTGCAGGTGTGGGATCCGGACCTTCAAAAGATTCTTCGGGAGATGAAATGGATACAAGACCGTTAAGTAAGGCAGAAACACCGGCAATAGACGTTCCTGTTATAAAAACTCCACCTGTAGAATATGCAGCAGTTTCACAGAAATTCGCAAGTCAAAAAGGCTGGTCGTCAACGCCATATGATGAATATCATGACAGAGAAGGAGAGACTGTTGCGGTTGTTGGTTTGTCCGGAGAAATTGTACCGGTAAAAACCACTGATAGAGAAGAATATAAAATATTTGCGGAAAAACAAAAAGCGACGTGATGTATGGCAGATTATAACACGCAATTGTTGTGCACATTTAGCAAACCGCATTTGTATTCCGTGGAGATAGATGAATTGTCGAGATATTACGAGATTGTACATAAAAAAATTTACGTATTACAAAGTGGAAATAATAGCGATGATATATTCTTGACATTCAACGCCGAAAAAAGAGATGGACAATTTTACCCCAACACGGTGAGTATGCACCGGAAAAAAGAATATAATATCATTTATAGCATCAATGCACTAAATGAATTGATAAAGATGGAAAATAATGGAATATTGTCACATTCACACAGAATTGCTTGGGAAAATTATCGCAATTGTCTTATCACTTCCAGAGAGAATAAAGTAAAAATTACACCTACAAAGTTGATAAAAATTTACAAAATGTAGTTTTATCGACTGTTGATGATAGTTATGTTCTAGTTAAATGACAATTGACAATTAAAAATAAATAGTTTTCTTATTATAGATTGACGGTTGGAATTAATTACTGTACAGTATTCAACATTGACCGAGTTGAGTACTTTCAAATTGGTCAATAACATTAAACATTAAATAATTAAATATTATGCCATTAGATCTATCTAAAATTAAGTCGCGTCTTGACTCGCTCAAGAACAACACAACGAAGACCACTTCCCTGTGGAAGCCGCAGGGAAAGCAAACAATTAGAATTGTTCCTTATTCTCACAATCCGGAGAATCCATTCATTGAATTGCTTTTCCATTATAACATTAATGGAAAAACATATCTATCTCCCTCTACATTCGGTCGCCCAGATCCAATCGTTGAATTTGCTAACAAATTGAAGAAGAGCGGATCTAAGGAAGATTGGAAGCAAGGTCGTGCTTTGGAACCAAAGCTTCGCACATATGTACCTGTTCTTGTTCGCGGACAAGAAGGGGAAGGGGTCAAGTTCTGGGGTATGGGTAAGCAGGTCTATCAAGAACTTCTCGCCATCATTGCCGATCCTGACTACGGTGATATTACCGATCTCAAGACTGGACGCGATATTACTGTTGAGTTCAAGACTGCGGAAGAGACCGGTAAGTCGTTCCCAGAAACCACTATTCGCGTCAAGCCCAATACCAGCGTTGCGTTTGACTTAAACGATGCCAATGTCAAGGAGAAGGTTAAGAACCAAAAAAATGTCACTGAGTTGTTCCCCGAACTGACATATGACGAACTGGCCGCTGTAATGGACACTTGGCTTAATGCATCCGAAGCAAATCCGGATGGAGAGCCCGCCCCTTCAACTGAAGAGGCCACCACCGAGGAGGCTCCGCAAAAGCCAGTACAAAGTGCAACGGCAAAAGCTGCGGTAAAGACACCCACGTCGGCAAAAGATATTGCTAGTGAGTTTGATGACCTTTTCAATTCGTAAGAATTGAATTAAATGATGGTTAAGTCTGATTAAGTAAGGCGTGTGCCGTTGCAATAATACGGCATACCCTTTAACCTTTAATTTAAAATATTATGGAAAAAGAAAAAAAGAAGAAACCGGTGGAAGTGGAACTTTCATCTGAAAGAGACGAATTAGCAGAATCCATTGCAGATGCTATCAATAAAAACAGCGATACAAAAGTCGCCTTTTTCCTTGATGCGGAAGATGATCCTTCTCAAATTACAGATTGGGTATCAACTGGTAATAGCTTAGTTGATCTCACTATCGCAAATCGTCCGAATGGAGGATTGCCTGTGGGACGCATTACGGAATTAACTGGCCTTGAGGCTTCTGGAAAGAGTCTCATGGGTGCGCATTTGCTTGCGGAAACACAACGAAAGGGCGGCATGGCAGTGTTTATTGATACGGAATATTCTGTTTCTACTACATTTCTTGCTGCTATTGGAGTAAATATTCCCAAGATGATGTATATAAATGCCGACACCGTTGAAGATGTGTTTGATAAAGTAGAAGATATCATCACACGAGTAAGAAAGGCAAACAAAGATCGTATTGTTACAATTCTAGTCGATTCTGTCGCAGGAGTTTCTACCAAGAAAGAAGTTGCAAGTGATCACGGTGCCGATGGATACGCCACAGGCAAAGCTATTGCCATCAGCAAGGCGATGCGTAAGATTACTCCTCTGATTGCCAAGCAGCGCATTTGCTTGTGTTTCACTAACCAACTTCGTCAAAAGGTTGGGTTTGTTGGATTGGGCGATCCGTGGACAACTAGCGGTGGAAAGGCAATTGCATTTCACGCATCATTACGCTTGCGTCTGAAGCAGTTGAATCAAATCAAAAATGCCGACAAGCAGACGGTTGGTATTCGTACCAAGTGTACTGTGGTCAAGAACCGTATGGGTCCGCCCATGCGTTCTGTGGAGTTCGATATCTATTTTGACCGAGGCATCGACAACTTCAGCAATTGGTTGGAACATCTCATTGAATGGGATATTGTAACCAATGCAAAGAAGGTAAAGGTTGCGGGAGAAAAGAAGACAAAGAAGCAGTTGGAACTGGAAAAAGAAGAAGATAAGAAAGCAAAGTCTCTTCAATTCATCATGGAAGTTGAAGGTAAAGAGCCAGAGACAGTGGTGTTTGAAAAGAAAGACTTGCCGAAGCTGCTCAAGGATAGACCAGAATGCAGAGACTATCTATATAACAAGTTGTGTGAAAACTTTGTTATGAAGTATAAGGCTCCAAACTCTGAAATGGCTGATGACGTTGAATACGACGAAGCATCAGAAGGAGCAGAAGAATAAAATGATCGTGTGGAGTGAAATACCTCCACACGATTTTTATTATACCGAAAGAAAATATATGAGCGAAGATGTACACGACATAAATAATCAGATAGAAGAAACGGCTATTGAACCAAAGAATAAATCAAAAAAGACCAAGGCAGAAAAAAAGCCTAAAGCCAAGAAGACGAAGGTTGCAAAATCTCCGAAAGTAAAGTTGACTCCTTTGACTGAAATGTCTTATGATGACTTTGAAAAGCTTCTTTCAGAAAAGGGCGAAGATGGCGTTTTTGAGATGTATGCTGGCGAAATTAAAGAGTATGCCGAATGGATCTGGCGAGAACAAGACGGAGAAGAATATGATTTGGATCAATGCATTGAGATGGCACAGAGAGAATTGATGGACGGTAGTTGGGGTCCAAGAGAAGAAGTATAAAAACAATCATATGGAGTGAAATACCTCCATATGGTTCACACAAATGCAGGAAGAAACCAAAAAGAAATTCGCTTCTATATTTTCTCAGATTAAGGCGGAGCATGCGTCGGCACCATTAAACGGGAACAGAGATAAAAACAGCGATGTTCTTGTTGTTGATGGAACAAATAATTTTATTCGCTGTTGGACGATTGTACCTACGTTAAGTGACAATGGAGAACATGTCGGTGGTACATCTGGATTTCTTTCCAGTCTTGGGTATGCTATCAAGCTCCTTCGTCCCACTCGAGTAATTGTTGTTTTTGACGGTAAGGGTGGTAGTGAAAGACGTAGAAAGCTATTTCCCAAATATAAAGATGGCCGCAGAGTGGTAAAACGTTTGAATCGAGCATACGAAGATATGAGTGACGGTGATACGGAGCAAAAAGCAATGTATGATCAGATGGGCAAACTTGTATCTTTTCTGCAAGAACTTCCCGTAAGCATTGTATCGGTGGATTATATCGAAGCCGATGATACGATTGCTTACATCGCCACACAGATGTTTAAAAATAGCCGTATTACTGTTATGAGTGGCGACAAAGACTTTATGCAGCTTATTAATGATAGAGTCCAAATATGGAGCCCTATTAAGAAAAAGATCTACGGGGTGCAGGATGTACTAAATGAGTATGGCGTACATCCTACCAATTTTGTATATTACAGAATGCTTGAAGGCGATGATTCTGACAATATTGATGGAGTAAAGGGAGTGGGGCTAAAAACGGCGATTAAAGCATTTCCGATGCTTACTGAATCGGTCGAGACAACAGTTGACGGTATTATTTCCAGAGCAAGAGACGGAATAAACGAAAAGAAAATTTATAGCAACATTGTTGAACACGAAAATATTATTCGTAGAAATTATGAATTGATGCAGTTGAAAAATCCAAATTTTGCAGGCATACTACAACTCTCAATCGAAGAACAGGTTGATAAAGTTAATAAGTTTAATAAAATTCATTTCATTCAAAAACTTACAACATACGGAATGCATACTAGCATCCCAAATTTTCACGTTTGGTTGCAAGAGGTATTTAATCCAATATCTATGTTTTCCATAAAATAATTTTTACAAACTTCGTAATTGACTTAATGGCAAATACGGGGTAATGTATTAATTACTTAATTATGGCACCAGTAATCATAGATAACTTACACAAGTTTGGTCTGGAGTTTCAGACCAAAATCATCGCAGGCATTCTCACGGACAGATCGTTCTTAGAACGTATTGTCGATATTATTGAAGTAAATGCTTTTGAGAATGAGGCACATCGTTGGATCTTAAAAGAGATCATTTCGTACCACGTTGATTATAAAGACCTACCAACAAAGCAGGTATTTAAAATTCGGATTGATACGATTGAAAACGACGATTTCAAACCACAAGTCCAACAGCAATTGGTCGATGTATATCGAAAGTTGACAGAAAACGATCTACAGTTTGTACGAGAGCAATTTCTTGAATTTTGTAAGAATCAGAAGCTCAAGAACGCCATCATTGAATCCGTAGACCATTTAAAGACCGGCGAATATGACAAGATCAAAGGTCTTGTGGATAAAGCTATGAAAGCCGGTATGGAACGAAACCTTGGCCATAATTATCATAAGGACGTTGCAGGTCGTATGAGCGAAATGTGTCGTAAGACGATTCCTACCGGATGGGACGTTGTTGACCAACTCATGGATGGAGGGCTTGGACCGGGCGAACTTGGTATTATTGTCGCACCTGCTGGAATAGGCAAGTCTTGGTTGCTATGTACACTTGGTGCCAGAGCAATGAAGCAAGGCAAAAACATTGCGCATTTTACACTAGAACTAAATGAAAATTATGTCGGATTGCGTTATGATTGTTGTTTTACCGGCATCGATTTTCAGCAAATCAAACACGAACAAGAAAAAGTCGAAAAAATAATCAATACCATCAAAGGAAAATTGTTTGTAAAATATTTCCCACTAAAGACGGTATCTGCACAATCTTTAAAATTTCACATCGAGCGCATTCAAGCGTTGGAAGGAATCCGCATTGATGAAATGGTCGTGGATTATGCCGACATTTTGCGTCCTCTTGAAAAAGACAGTAATAGCAATAGTTATAGCGAAGCTGGTGGGATTTACGAAGAACTTCGCCAAGCCGCCGGGGAATTGCAAATTCCCGTGTGGACCGCGTCTCAAACAAACCGTAGCGGTGGACAAGAAGACGTTGTTCAAGCACATAACATTGCTGATTCGTATCGAAAAATTATGACTGCGGACTTTGTCATGAGCGTGAGCCGTAATACAACCGACAAGGCGAATAATACTGCCCGTTGTCATGTCATCAAGAATCGGTTTGGACCTGATGGTATCACATTGTATTCTAACATGAATACAAGCACAGGTCAGATTGACATATATGACACCAAGTCGAAAGAAGCTCTTGCCATTCAAGCAATGATGCAAGACTCGGACAACAGTGTAAAGAACACTTTGAAAAGTAAATGGAATAATTCTCGCCAAAATCAAAATGGAGAAAACATCGATTTGTAAGAAAATTTTCTAAAATTTTTTTGCATAATTTATTTTTTATAACACGTATTTATTCTCCACACAATAATAGCAAGAGGAGGAAATTTTTATGACAATCTTTGACGAACAAATCGCTCGTAAGCCAAATCGTTATCCATGGGCACAAGAATATATTGATGCCATGTGGGCTGGACATTGGACTCCAAACGAGTTCACATTCACATCTGACCTACAGCAATACAAAACTGAACTAACTCCGCAAGAGCAAGTTATTATAAAAAATGCGTTGAGTGCAATTGGACAGATAGAAATATCTGTAAAGAAATTTTGGACTAAGCTTGGTGATACATTACCACATCCAGCATTATCTGATCTTGGTATTACTATGGGTAA
>JACCDW010610408.1_pt1 | contig 27218 bp, 25 predicted proteins | sample 7449781 | NCBI WGS metagenome assembly JACCDW01 (sample SAMN15323449, study PRJNA562643) | freshwater metagenome | isolation source: river surface water | place: USA:Blue River Watershed | collected 2017-08-18
ATGTACAAGATTTAGTGCATGTATCGGATCAAATAAAACTCTTGGCGGGGATTCGGTATTCTTACCAACAGACTTCAAGCGAAGTGTTAACTTTGAGTACGAATAAAACAGTTAATACGACCTATTTTGATGGGGCTTTTTCCCCGCGTTTGGGATTGGTTTTTCAGCCAAGCAAGTTAAATTCAATATTTGCTAGTTATTCGAATTCATTTACATTGAACACGGGAGTGGATGTTACAAATAATGCTTTACCTCCCTCGTTTATAGACCAATATGAATTAGGTGTTAAAAACGAATTTTTGGATGGAAATGTATCAGCCAATATTACATTATACCGTATTCTAAATAGTAATTTGGCTCAAACCTCCTTGGCAAATGGAAATACGAACACGAATATCAAAGAATTAGCGGGATCAGTTCAGAGTGAGGGGTTGGAATTGGATGTAATGACGAAACCAATTGCTGGAATCTCGCTGACCGCTGGTTATAGTTTTAATGAGACAAAATACATCGAAAGTAATACTTATATCAAAGGAAGCTTATTACGCTATAATCCTAAAAATACGGCCAATGTAGGAATTCAATATATAAATAAAGGCTTTCAAGCAGGCTTTAGTTCCGTCTATATAGGGGAGCGATTCGCGGGTCGGTCCACCCGAATTAGCATCGCAAATGATGCGTATCGTTTGATTGAATTACCAGCCTACTTTCAATTTGATATGACAGCGGCTTATCGAAATAAAAAGTTTTCGCTTCGGGGCAAAATAGCAAACATCGGAAATGTGTTGAGCTACAATGTACATGATGACAACTCTGTTAACCCTATCGCACCGCGGAATTATAGTCTTTCTTTAACCTATCATTTATAATTTTTATGAGTCAATTATCAACAAAAATGCGGGTATATCACCGTTATTTAGGATTTTTTCTAGCCGGAATCATGGCGGTATATGCATTAAGTGGAGTTATTTTAATTTTTCGAGAAACGCCATTGCTAAAGAAAAATGTACACCAAGTGGTCAACCTTAAGCCCAATTTACAAGGGGAGGCATTAGGACGCGAACTGAAAATTAGAGGTTTTAAAGAAGATAAAAGGGACGGGAATCTTATTCGGTTTAAACAAGGGACTTATGATATGAAGTCCGGAGTTGCCGATTATACACAGAAGGAATATGCATACGTTGTTAAAAAAATGACCAATTTGCACAAGGCTTCGACAAAGCATCCGCTTTTCTACCTAAACATCTTTTTCGGATTATCTCTTTTGTTTTTTGTCATATCATCTTTCTGGATGTTTTTGCCCCAAACTACGATATTCAAGAAGTCAATGTATTTTGCCTTAGCGGGTGTACTCTTGACTTTGATTTTAATTGTCATTTAGTAGGGACTCCTCACTTACCTTTGGCAAACCTTGGAGGATTGCCAAAGGTAGGGTTTTAAGCAGTCAATTATTATTTCGAAACTGATATTGTTATCCAGATTCTTGGATTTTAAAACATAGGATTTAGCATACGGATCTGTCAATAGTGCTTATATGACCAAGCATCTAGTAGGATGAGACTCAACTTATATGTGATGCTTTTCTATTTTGAATTTCTTGCAAGATTTGACTTCAGGAGGCAAAATACCTCGATATTATGTTCCCGAAAACGTATTTTGGAACAAATCAATTTGGTGTTCAAACGACTATTTCAATTTTAAGGGCCAACTTACCTGAATGAAATATGTCCTTATTTTTCTACTCTTTTATCATGTAACTTGGTCACAGAAAAAAGTAGCCTTTGGTAACAATCCAAAAGCCGGGAAGTATGTCCCAATTCGTGGCTTTCAAATGTATTATGAGGTCTATGGTCATGGCCAGCCGCTCCTAATGATTCACGGTAATGGCGGATCCATCAAAGATTTCGAAAACCAGATCCCGTTTTTCAGTCGATTTTATCGGGTGATTTTGGCCGATAATCGTTCGCATGGCAAGTCCATCGATACGCAAGATTCCTTGAGCTATGAAATGATGGCTGATGATTTTGCTGCTTTGTTAAATCATTTACATATCGATTCGGCCAATGTAATCGGATGGAGTGATGGGGGAGTTAATGGTCTTTTGTTAGCTAGTCGGCACCCTTCAAAAGTACGTAAACTAGCCATTAGCGGAGCGAATCTAACTCCAGAACCTGTTCGAAGTACAGATGCTTGGGTTGTTGAAAATGAATATCATTTTATCGATAGTCTCAATCACTTACCTGTAACGCAAGAGCATAAACGACTATTAAAACTCCATCATATGTTAGTGGAACAACCTCACATAAGCCATGCGGTTTTGGCCAAAATACAATGCCCAACCTTGGTTATTGGTGGTGATCATGATGTGATTTTGCCCCGACACACGTTGGAAATTGCTGAAAATATTCCTCAGTCATATGTATGGATTTTACCTAATTCGGGTCATTCCACTCCTGTTTACTACAAACACCAATTCAATCAAACTGTACATGAATTCTTGAAACATCCATTTCGAAAGATAGAGAAACATGCCAAATTTTTTTAATCTTGTTTAATGGCTTCAACGGTGTTGTTTGCCTTTTGCCAAAAAGATGCATTCAAGAATAAATGAAATCTATAAATTTAAATTGATGACAAACATAAAAGGCACATTTGTGCAAACCTCGTTACTGCTCACTATTAGTCTATTTAGTTTTGCACAGAAAAGTAAGTTAACCTTATCCCTCATGCCTGCTTCGTATGCAATTTGTCGGCTTGCCCCAGATGCAAAAATTCCTGATTGGGCAAATCAAGGAGAATTTTATTCAATTTCCAAAACGAGGGATGAATTGTCTATTGTAGTTGATCAACGTTATGCGCCTACTGGGATTAAGAAAGCGGAAAATTGGAAAGGTTTTAAGATTGAAGGGCCACTTGATTTCTCGATTACAGGGATATTGGCGGGATTGTCAAAGACTTTGGCCGACAATCAGATTCCTTTATTTTGTGTGAGCACTTTTGATACCGACTATATTTTGGTTGAGCGTAAATATTATGATCAGGCGAAACACTTGCTAGGGCAATCGAATACGATCAAGTAATTGATAATATAACAAAAGGAGGACATCGAGTCCTCCTTTTCAACTACCTTTGGCAATCCTCCAAGGTTTGCCAAAGGTAAGGGGAAAAGCACATTGCATTATTGCATGATTTCGCTAATCTTCTTCGAATCATAACGCAACCATTCCACTACTTGTTTACCATCTTTGATTGCATCAACCGAGTGAATAATCACTTTCGCCGACTTATCTCCACGCGTTAATGTGAACCAAGCATACGCAGAAACATAATTACTCGCACCGAAGTATCCCGGTTTGGAATAAATTGTCTCCGTAATATTTGAAATAGTATCCAATTTCATCGTGATACTCTTAGCCCTCATTAACGAAAATAAAGATGCATTTATGGTATACACATTGTTATAAAATACAGCATATCCCGAATTCATTGCTCAATTAGTTGCGGTGTCAGAATCACTTAATGCCATCATGGATTTTGTAATCAAATCAATATTAGCTGATTTGGCTACCACCAATTCGATCGCACCTTCCGGTAATTGGTTTTCTTGCTTTGTGCAATAATGGAAAAAGCTAAGCTTTTGTGACGAGCAATAAGCTTAGCTTTTTCCTATGTTTAAATATATGTACGTCAAAAAGCGTTTATTGTTTTGTTTTTTCTCTTGAAAATTGTTTTACTGAATCGAGTTTACCTGCTAAGTTGAACCCGAAAAGTTCTACAAGATTTTTTTCCCAAATACTCCCATCCTTCAAAACACGTTTCTCATTCGAGAAGACGATAATGCCTGATGCAGGATCGGTGTCTTTAACTTTAAATGGAAGGATGAAGCCTGGTTTCCAGTCTAAAGATTTGAATTCGGCAAACATCGCTGGTAACATATCCTTAGTAAATTTAATTTTAGAACCATCAAATCCTTCGATGATCATTTCATCTGCCATAATCGCTTCGACCCCTTTTATATCCATGGCATTATAGGCTTTGGCGAATTTTTCGATAGTCTCAATTTCTCCTCGGTTAGTAAATTGCACCGACTTGCCATTATTTTCTGAGCCCTCCTTGTATGAAATGAGTTTTCCGCCGTACGTCTTACCGTATTCGCTTGTTGCAGGGATTGAATAATATTGTTTGAAATCTGCAAGTTTGCCTGCTTTATCCACAGAGAACAATTCGAACAAATTCATATTTTGTTTGGAACCGTTTTTATAAACTCGCTCCTCTGTTGATTGTAACAATACCACTTCGTTCGTTTGGCCTTCTACTTTTAAAGGTACAATGGCCATCGGTTTGTTAAGAACAGATTGATATTCTTGTTGGGCCTCTTTATTATTCTCCTTGTATTTTTTAATCATTTCATCTGACCAAAATTTGGAATACTCCTCTGTATTATTCGAGTTGTATGCTTTTATTGCATCCAATACAATATTGCTGCTTTTTTCAGAGCCTAATTGAAATGGTTTTCCTTGGCTTTCCCCGCTGAAAATTTTTCCAGCTTTTTGTGCATTTACAATAAATGCCGAGGCAACGAATGCCCCTAATAGAATAAGTTTTTTCATGTGTTTTTTGATTTGTTTTATTAATGATGGCAAGTAAGAAAGTTTGATAGTTGATACGAATAAATTTGGCATACACTTTGTCCCCTTTTGCATTTTTAGGAACAGATTAAAAGATTAAACAAGGTTGCGAAGAGGCTGCTTTAGCTACTTTTGAGGCATACCAACAAATCAAAAATGAAAAAATACTTAATTCTAGTCGTTGCTGCAGGAAGCATGTTTTCGTGTATGACGCAAAGTGAACTAAATGAAAAATTAGCTGCTGAAAATATTGCGTTTTATTCGCGAGTTTGGGATGTGGCGATAAATGCTGGTCGTACCAATGTGTTGGATACGGCATATGCGGAAAATGTTGTTTTGCATACTGTTCCCGAAACGAAAGGGAAGGTCGCAGCAAAAGCCTATTATGACAATTATGTGACAGGTTTTTCCGATCGCGAATTTATCATCAAAGAGACATTTGCCTCTGGGAATAAATTAGTTAAATACTGGCAATTTAAAGGAAAACACACGGGCAATTTCTTTGGCATACCCGCCACTGGCAAGTCGGTGGATGTAATCGGTTGCACGATTGCAACGATTATAGGAGGTAAGATTACGGAGGAACAAGACTTTTTTGATAACCTTGAATTTTTCAAGCAATTAGGCTTGAAAACGCCGTAATTTTAGATGAAGTAGGTAGTGCAAAAAGCCCTTTGCTAGTTAGTGGAGGGTTTTTTTGATTTAATGAAGGCAGATGGGGTAACGCCTTGCCGACATTTAAACGCATCAATGAATTTTGATCGTGATTGGAAACCGGCCTCAGCAGATAGTGCCTCAATCGTATATACTTCTGCGTGACCGTTCTCAATTAGCTTAATAACATATTCAATTCGTTGGTCATTTTTCCATTCCCCGAACGTTTTATTTAAATCATTATTAAAGTATGCCGAAAGGTTTCGCTCAGGAATTTTCAGGTCAAATGACATTTGGGATAAGGTAAAGTCCTTTTTAATATAGGGCTTATCCTTCAGGTAATTATTTAATTGTAATTCAAATTCGGAGGTGTTTTCCAGCGGCTTAATTTGTTTAGCAAAGCTGGATTTGATTTTTTGGAAAGTTGATGCCGTATCGAGATCCAAAGAATACGAAATATTTCCGTATAGGATGTTTGGGAATAAAAACAGAAAGAAGTTTTGGACAAAAAATCCTCCTCCGCAGATACGAAAGAAATGCTCCTCACTAAAAATGGAAATGGAGGAAATTCCCAAGAAATAAACGGGCTTGAAATACAAGGTAACCATGTGCCCTAAACTTGTACTCGCAATAATAACTTGTATGGAGATTAATGTGAAAAACCAACGCTGAATGATGGGATGATTGCTTGGAATACTCCCATATTTTTTAAGCAACATTTGTTTGTTCCAAAAGAAATAACCTACGGATAGTCCTGCATATAGAATCACGTGAATAGAACGCCCATAGAGTAATTGCTCAAACGTGACCCAATTGAAATTTAGTCGGTAATCCTCCGTAAAATTCACGATTTGATGTGCCATCTGGGTTTTGAGATCCAAGGGCAATAAAGTGAATGGGAGGGTTGCAATGCCAACAAATACTGCTGGGATTAAATGTAATGCATCTAACCAAGTAAAGGCCTTATTCTCAGAAACGGTGTGTTTGACATAGTAAAAAAGCGTTGGACCTAACAAGAAGGAAAGGGGCAAAAAGTGGACAAAACAAATGCCTTCCCAAAATTCTATTTTGCTGTAATGCAAGCCAAAATAGACCATAACTACGAGGTTGCAGCATAAGAAAAATAACGCTAAAAAAATATTCGACCTATTTAGTGAACTCAGGTAGTACAACAAGATGAACGAAGTGAATATGCCGAAAACGGGCGCAAGTATTTCCAAATGTGTAAGTTAAATTAAAACAAATTTAAGAAAATGTATTGATTTTCTGGCCAATCATTATGATCCTTAGCCCCGCTTAGCTTTGGCAAACCTTGGAGGATTGCCAAAGCTAGTGTTTTTTAGGCACTTGGATTGTCGCCCAACTGATAATCTTGGCCAACTAATTGATATTAGGTGCAAAATACAATTCTTTGTCCTTTCAAAACCTTACCTTTGGCAAACCTTAAAGGATTGCCAAAGGTTACGCGGGAGCTATGGCAAAACAGCTAGTTTTCGAAAAGCCAATCAAATCAACTTGCCACAAAGCTCCATCTAGCGAGCCTATGAAAACAAAATCGCTCGTTTCTTGATCTTTGTATTCTTGGCTTTTTTACAACCAAATTGATAAATTCTAATTCAATCGATATGTTGTAAACTTAGTCAAGTTACGAATAGGATTGTCAATATGTATTACTCAAAATTGTCATTTTGAGTAAAGTGTAATATGTTTATTATCAATGTTTTATAAAATAAAATGGCTCTTTTCGGAGTAAATGCTGTCACCGATATTTTTTTAAATTTTTCGATTGCAAATAGGAATTTGCAGCTTTGCAGTTCGCAAAAAAAATAATCCATGAGTAGTATTTCAGAACGCATCAAAAAGCACTTTGAAGGCGATATTCACATCTTGTTAATTGTTATTTTTTTAAGTGTCATTGGCGTTATCATACAATTTTCTGCAAAAGGGCGATTAACCATGGATGGACCTCTTGTACCACTTGCACATTTAATTAAATCACTATTGATTTTAGGCGTTGGATTTTGGGCAATGGGTATATTCTCGCGTATGGACTATCTAAAATCAACGAAATACGTAGATATGGCCTTGTTGGGTTCATGGTTTTTAATTGGACTTGCGTACCTATACGGCCGGGAAGCAGGAGGCGCAAGTCGCTGGATTCAAGTGGGACCCCTTAGTTTTATGCCTTCTGACATGGCTAAGCTTTGTTTGACAATTTCCTTGTCGAAAATGTTTGCCAGCAGGCAGGCTGATCCCGAAGCGTACAATCCCGCTGTTATTATTGCGATTTGTATGAAGATAGGAGGTACTTGTTTTTTGATTTTCTTGTCAAATTTCTCCACGAGTGTGATCGTATTTTGTACCTCTATGGTGCTGATGATTTTTGGTCGAGTGCCTTATAAATCGATCGTATTGGTTTTTAGCATTTTTGCTATACTAGCTGTCACATTAATTTTTTCAGGGGTAGGCCAAAGGTCTGCGACGATTATTAATCGGGTTGAAGTTTATATGAATCGGATGTTAGGCCGACAAAGTAAAGAGGAGATGGAAATAGCAGATCAGGGGTCAAATTATCAATTGAAACAGAGTCTTTATGCCATAGCCTCGGGCGGAATGCAGCCCAAAGGGCCCGGAAATAGCCAATTTCGTTTTCACTTATCTCAGGCAGAGTCTGATTTTGTCTATGCCATCATCGTGGAAGAATGGGGAATTGTTGCTGGCTTTTTATTGCCTGCCTTGTTTATCTGGCTGTTTTGGCGAGGGGCTATCGCCATTTCTTATAGTGCAAAACCGCTCGGAGGCCTCATGTCGGCCGGCCTAACATTCTCTATTGTAAGCCAAGCTTTTTTGAACATGTTTGTTGCCGTGGGGGCGATTCCCGTGACAGGCCAACCGATTCCTTTGGTTTCGGCGGGAGGGACATCCTTAATCTTTACGATGATTAGCATAGGCTATATCCTTTCGGTCACGCGCGACAAAGAAAAAACGAAACTCGTTCCTCGCCCTTAGCTTTGGCAAACCTTGGAGGATTGCCAAAGCTAGTGTTTTTTAGGCACTTGAAAAGTGCTCCAACTGATAATCCTTACCAGTTAATAGATATTCTATTTTATCCCCAGAAAAATCTCCTCCAAATCACCTACCTTTGGCAAACCTTGGAGGATTGCCAAAGGTAAGAGATGCCAGCTATTCATTTGAAATACATCGCCATTTTATTGTTTTTAATCGGTTTTGAGCTTCAAGCCCAAAGTCCACTTGACTCCTTGATGCAACAGGCTGAGTCGCTCGGCTTACTGTCAAAAGATTATCAATACACCCCCAATGATACAAGTGCAGCGAAAAAAGCAGTCCAACAATTTATGCTGGATCTGAAGTTTGGAAAGCAGGAGCCCAACTTACGTTTTCAAGGGTACGATTTTAAGTTCGCCCACGAGGCTTACCGATCACGTTACGGCGAGTTATGGCAGGATCCTAAAATTAAAGAGTTAGCTTATCGTCTAATTAATGAATCAAGCGAAGTAGGTCAAATCCTTCAGGTATTAAAAGATTCCACGCAGTTCAGTCCAGATCAAAAGCAATTATTGATTAAAGCTGCCCATGAATACCGCTGGCTTGCAGCTGCTAGAGCCCAACGGTCCCTTGTTCTGGTCAACATTCCCTCCACGCAATTAAAAGTCTACGAATCGCACAAGCAGGTCATGCAAATGAAAGTGGTTTTGGGAAAGCCCAGTAGGCCAAGTAAAACACTCTCAAGCAAATTGAAAAACATGATTATCACGCCCTATTGGAACGTGCCACGTAGCATTTGCATCGAAGAGCTTGTGCCTGAAATTCGTAAAAATATCCGCTATTTTTACGCGAGTCATTTGGAAATATTCGACCAACAGAACCGGAAGATTGACCCAGAAAAAGTGCCTTGGCATCGCTTGAATGCGAATTATTTTCCCTATTCCATGCGCCAGCGCACAGGGAAATGGAATACCTTGGGAATATTGAAATTTCAATTTGATAATCCTTTCAAGATGTACCTCCATGATACATCTGAAAAGAAATTATTTGCGAAAGAAAAGCGATTTTATAGTCACAGCTGCATTCGCCTAGAAAAACCAATAAGCTTCGGGGCCTGGTTACTGAAGCCAAACTCCCTAGCCGTAGATACACTTAATGCTCAAGCGGCCTATTCCGATCATACCCCCAAATATCTTAACATCAAGCGAAATGTCCCGCTTGTTATTTGGTATAGTCTGGTGGATTTTGACGAAAACGGGAAACTCCAGTTTTATCCGAATATCTATCGGCGTTAAATCTTATAATATTGCTCCCATCCTTTACGCGGCGCTGGCCCAACCAATAATTGATTCGCTAATGTATTGTTTGTAATCAATTTAGTCTCTCGATCAAATACTAAACGCGTATTCAATTTTTGCGCTAATACGCCCAATGAGAATACCTGACTCAAAGGCCCCGCGATCGCAAATGGCGAACGCGTTTTCTCTTGTCCCATGCAGGCTTTCAAGAAGTTGGCGTAGTGATTTGAAGGACTCTTAGGTACATCTGGTAATTTCAAATCTTTGCCAGAATCGCCTAAAATCGAAAGTGTCGAGCCATGTGAACCCCCTTTAAAGGTCAAATCCTTGCTATAAATTATCTTTCCCGGATTCAATTTGGCAGGTTGTATCTTGCCATTGCCTGCCGGTGGAATGTTCGGGTCTAATTCAGTAGTTCCGTAATTTGCAGGAACGGGAGGAATGTTATTTACGCCATCATACCACGTGATGTCCATCGCTGGCATGTGCTTACGAGAAGGGAATTTAAACTGGATCGTAGATGACATTGGGTAAAAGAAATTATTGTGTCCATCCGCGCGCAACATATTGATCTCCGTGGGTAATCCCAAATCTAAAAATTCATGTGCCGTGTCCATAATATGGGCTCCCCAGTCACCTAAAGCGCCTAAACCATAGTCAAACCAACAACGCCATTGTCCGTTTACAAAGTCTTTTTGGTATTCATGTGGTTGAACAACCCCTTGCCAAATATCCCAATCCAAGGTACTTGGAATCGCTTCTGCTGCCGGAAATTTTGTAATTTTAGGATCCCATCCATGCCAGCGGCGTGGGGAATTCATGTGTGCAGTCATCGACGTCACATCTTTGATAATGCCCGCCTCTTTCCATGCTTTAAATTGGAAATAATTGGCCTCCGAGTGACCTTGATTCCCCATTTGAGTAACCAAATTGGGGTGTTTTCGTGCGGCAGCCATCATCAGTTCTACCTCATGAAAGGTACGTGCCATGGGTTTTTCCACAAATACATGTTTGTCCATACCCAAGGCCATCATCGTAATAGGGAAGTGGGAATGATCCGGAACACCGATCGAAACGGCCTCGAATTGATTGCCCATTTTATCAAATAATTGTCGGAAATCCTGGAAACGTGGAACATCCGGGAATTTCTCTAAAACTTTAAGCGTTTGAGGGGCGCCCATATCCACATCGCAGAGTGCAACAATATTACAAAGTCCCGTATTATACAAGGACATGACATCCAAGCCCCCTTGATTTCCAATTCCGATGCAGGCCAAATTGACTTTGTCCCCAGAATTTTTAGAGATGAAAGCGGGGAATGCCGCCGCAGAAGTTAATAATGCCGCATGTTGAAGAAAGGTTCTGCGGGAGGATTTATGTGCTTGGTTCATAGCTTTTTAAAGGTTTACATGTCTTAAAGACCAAAAAGGATACTATTTACTGAAAATTACATGGCAATCAAACAACGTTCTTCGGTACATTGAATTTTCATATCCGCTAATCCCAAATCGGTTTTCAAAATCTCTCGCTTCTCTTGGGATAATTTCCGGATAATCTTTCCCTCACAAAAACGTCTCACCTGAGTTTCTGACGTTAATTTTAGCCCAGGGACTTCGGTTAGCTGACCATGTTCATCTTTGGCAGCCATCGTAAAATAACAGGAATTCGTATGCCTTACAATGCCATCCCTTGGATTAAAAGATTCCACGCGCATGCCTACGATCATGGTGGTCCGACCTACATAATTGACAGATGCCTTTATTTCAACCAAATCTCCCACTTCCACAGGGCTTTTGAATTCTACACCCTCTACGGAAACGGTCACACAATATTGGTGGCTATGTTTGGAGGCGCAGATGTAGGCCACCTTGTCTAACAGGGATAAGATGATTCCCCCGTGTACTTTACCTCCAAAATTGGCATATGATGGAATCATTAATTCCGTATAGGTCGTTTCAGACTCATGAACTTCTTTGTATTGCATGTTACATTATTAAAATCAATCCTCCGATACCGAGAATATAAACCCATAAAACAATAAATGAATCTATGCCCATCCGTAGAATTTGTCGGGGAGAAGGAATCAACATCCCCACCATATAAATCCCTGTTAGGATGATTCCCAAAGTCGTTAAATACAAATCCGTAGGTTTCAAACTAGGTAAAATGGCATCCCCTCCAATCAAGGATGCAAACAAAAATAGGATGGGTAGAAAAGCATTTCCCCCGAAAATATCACTGACAGCCATATTATAATCACGAATCTTTGCCGATGCAATACCTGTTGAAATTTCTGGCAAAGCTGTACACAATGCCAAAATGGTTCCACCAAAAATAACACCATTAATATCCAAACGATTGGCTACAATTTCCCCCGAGGCTTCCAAGAGCCATCCCGAAATCAACATAATTAAGGCACCCACACTTAATTCCAGCAGGGCTTTTGATGTACTCCCTCGAAATCGATTGGTAGGATGCCTGGAATGATGAATGACTTCTTGCGCTTTTTCGCGCTTCGCATCCGCTTTACCGATGTTCGAAATAAAATAAATGGACCCTAGCCAAATTCCGAAAATAATCCACTCTATTGGACTCGAATGAAAATATTTGAAGCTTTCTGGGAATTGATTCCCCATTAATACAAATGACAAAATAAAAATCACCGCTAAGCCTTCTAGAATCAACACCCGTGCATGTCCTTTCCATGTTAGTGGGGCGGAATGACCCACCCCAAAAACATCAATTAGTACAAGAACAACGGTTTGAATGGCAATTCCCCCTAAAATATTACTGACAGCAATATCATAATTCCGATGGGATGCTGCCATTAATGTAATGGCAATTTCAGGTAAATTGGTGATAATGGATAAGAAGACCATTCCACCAAATGCTTCTCCTAAATCAAACCGAATCGTCACAAAATCAACTAATTTGGTAATTCGTACGCCCATCCACCAAATAATTGCAGTGGAAAGGAGAAAGACGGCCAATAATGCTGGAGTCGAAAAGGCTTGCATTTTCAAATCTATCAATTTTTAGATGAATAATTGAAATTGCAAGGTTAATGTATTCAACCGTTTACCGGATTTAATTTCATCGCCTAGTTTCTGATATGAGGGTCTATTTTGAAAATCTAAACTTAATTTAGATTTATTGCCTTGAATATAATAATTCAAACCTAAATTAAACGTATTTGTCGAAATGCCTTGCATGCGATCATATTGAGCCAATGTCGCCGTTGCATACGGCATCCAACGTTTCGATGGCAATAAATAACCGATTTGGCTGTAAACCACATGCCCGGTTCCGAACATCGGATAGGAATTTCCATAGGTTGGTCCCTGACCTGAAATGGAATTTGCAGTTGTCAAAGTGCTTCCGTTTGCTGGATTCATTACCCCATTGTAGCGCAGATAATTCGTTCCATAATTGGTATTGAAATATCCCAAATAGGCATTAATAGCAGCTTTATTTGCTAATGGCAGATCGACAAAACTTTCTATTGCCCAGTGCATCATATCATGGTATGTCGTATCCACTTTGGCCGATTTACTCCAAAGCGCATGGGCTTGATAATTCAATCCAGCAGCCACATTGACAATTTTCTTCGTTCCCAAATACGAACCAGTCATATAAGGTGTCGTATGATTTTCGTGATCAAAAAACTGATAAATTAAATATGCTTGCTGTTGAATCGTATGTCCTTTCGTGCTGAAATTAGCAACGCTACTCAGCGCGGGTGGTGTCTGCCCATTCGAACTAATTGGGAACGGATCACTTAGAACATAACGATAATCCCAATGACCCACTTGACCGCGCGCATACACACTTAGTTTACGGGAGAATTGGTCGGTCTGATCCACCGTTGTTTGTGCAAATACGGGTACATCCAGGCTCGTGATCGTTCCGATACTAGGTTGGGAAAAACGAGATAAACCCGAAATAATGCTTAAACCACCGCCTACTTTCAGTTGATTCTTACTCGAGATCCTGTATTCGCCCAGCGCATCATGAAAAAAGGGAGCAATTTTCCTGTTGCCAGTGCTGTTGTATTGCGCATTGAAGTTATTTTGACCAAACTGAAAATATAGAAATGTGCGGTCTGTAATTTGACCAAATAATTGCATCCGTGTACGGCGTAAACCGATGTCAAAGGTATTGGACGCTGGATCTCCCTCAAGCGTTGAACCAGGATTACTTTCGTTTGAACGTACCCAAACTTGATTCAATAAGCTTGCTTGGAAATAGTGAGTTCCCGACTCGTTTAATTTGAATTTTAAGGCTTCGTTGTCTTGAGCGACAGCGTTTTGAATTCCTAGCAAGGCTAGGAAAATGAAACTTAGATTTTTCATGTGCAAGTGATTAGTAGGCTATCTTACAAGGCAGCCGATTGATTAAACAATAAATAAATTAAATGAAGGGTTTCTACAGGCGTAGATTTAGGAATCGAAGGAAGAGCGGGATTTGGATGGATGAATTTATCCAAATTTGCGCTTTTTGGCCAACTTCAATGGGAAATTCGACGGTTTTGAATTCCCAAATTTGTGGGCTGGCTGGGACGATGACATCTACTTCTTCTTCATCCGCTTGAATTTGAAACGTGTATTTAGCTTTTATATTCGAATCTGAAAATGCAAAAATTCTGTTGGCAGCCACAAAGAGTGTCAAAACTAAGCAAATCCGAAAAAGCCACAACTGCTTCATTTTCATCTTACAAAGATGGATTAAAACGATGTTTATCAAATAGGTATTGCCCTGAATTCTTTATCAAAATCTCAAATTTCTATTTTAAGTCCATATAAAAATCTTGATATTTACACGCTAACCAATTCAAAATGAAAAGAAGAACATTTTTAGCTGCAACGCCGCTAGTCGCTGCAGGGACAGTTTTTGCTCCTAACAATAAACCTTTATTACACCATGTGTTTTTTTGGTTGAATAATCCCCATTCGGAGGCCGACAAAAAACAATTAATTGCAGGTTTGAAAACCTTAAAGGGTATTCCCACAATCAAACAAATTCATATAGGCACGTTAGCCTCCACTGAAAAACGTGATGTTGTCGATACCTCCTGGGATGTTTCTGAATTGATGTTTTTCGATGATGAGGCAGGCCAAAAAGTCTATCAAGACCATCCAATTCATTTGGAATTTGTCAAGAACAATTCACATCTATGGAAAAAGGTTATTGTTTATGATTCCATTGACGTTTAAACGGGTAAACGCTGCCGGGGTCTTCAGACCCCGGCAGCGTTAGTAAACGGCTGACTATATGAAATCGTATATCAATTACTTGATAATCATACGAAATCTTCCCGCATAGGGGCAAAAACATCGATTAATTCTCCAGATTCAATACATACTGCGCCGTGATTTTCGCCAGTAGGTACAAAATATACATCGCCAGCCTGTAATCGTTCCGTTTTTCCAGCAATTCTAATATCAAAAATACCCCTAGATACATAAGATGCCTGTGTATGCGGATGTTGGTGTAGCGTTCCCACCGCACCCGATTCAAAAGCCACTTTTACCAGCATCATGTCCGTATTATAGGCCATGATTTTTCGTTTAATTCCAGCTCCTAAATCAGTCCATTCGACCGAAGCATCCTGTATTAATGTTTGCATGTATTAGTTGTTTAAGGATCCTGCCGTAATCCAAGATTTTACTTGATCAATTTCGCAGGTACTAAGTTGTGACGTGGCGGACGGCATCGGGCTGAAGCCTGATTGATGCGCAATGGAACCATAGAGTTTTCCATTCGCCGCATATTTCTGCACATTTGCATGTGTCGTCAAATCAATCGAACCCGAAGGATTAACGCCACCGTGGCAACCCGTACAATTCGTGGCTAAAATGGGTTGAATGATTGTTTTGAAACTCACATTCGTCGTGACACAATTACTCGCCGAAGCATCACAAGAATTATTTTTAGCTCCTTGCTTGATCCAAACTAAGACATTGTTGATGTTTTCTGTAGAAAGGGGCCCGGCTGGCGGCATCCGATCATTGCCGGTTTCGATCAAGGATTTATATAGATCGCTATCAGCCGGATTTGAGATTTTTACCTCCCGCATGATGTTGGCATAATCCGTTAGAATCACTCCATCCTTCTTAGAAATCGCATCGTGGCAACCGCTCATGGCACAATTTGAAACTAGTAGCGGAAGTATTTTCTGCTTAAAATAGACGGTATCGGGGCTGCATAAAACGACCACTGGTGGTGTCACGATAGGTATATTTACTATAGGATCTACCGGGTTTATGGGATTTAAATCGACTAATATATTCCCACTGGGGGCGGCCCCGCGTATCCATTTCCGGATGATGGTGAGGTCGCAACCACTCAATTTGGTCGTGGCGGAAGGCATCGGTTTGTAGCCGCTGGCATGTGTGATGGAACCATATAATTTCCCATTTTTCACATAGGTTTGTATGTTGGCATAGGTAGATAAATCCACGCCAGCTGATGGGTTGTTCGCGTTGTGGCAGGAAACGCAATTGGTATTTAATATAGGCCAAACGGATTTGTCGAAGGAAATAGACACCGTGTCACAGGTACTATTGGTCAAAGGGACTTCCGTGATTACCGAGTCCACCTTATTCACTTGAGGAACGATTTGGACATTTTTATCATTCAAGCATGCCCAGAATGAAATACCCACAAATAGTAGAAGGATGCGTTTCATTTAACGAATGTTGTATTGAATTGAGCCCTTCACCTTAATGACTTCCGCTATTTTCGAAAAGACAATTTTGGGAATATCAATCTTGTATTCATCTAATCGTATATCAAACGTGCAGGTAAGGTTTAAAACTTTTCCTGTCGAAACAATCGTTCCTCTTAATTCCACCGGTCGCGATACGCCATGTATTGTCGCAGTTCCTGCTGCTGTTACTGTATAAGTTCCAGCTATTTTAAGATCAACTGGCTCCTTGATTTTTCCTTTGAATGTCGCTGCGGGATATTTGTCCGTCTCCAAATAGTTTTCATTGAAGTGCTCTTGCATCAATTTATTCGGGAAGATGAAATTGGTCACACGCATTTGAACGGCTACTTCATTGTTGGCCGAATTAATGATGCTGCCCACCTGTTTGTTGACGGCATCGATATCCTCCATCGGGGTCTTGGAATAGAAGGATATTTCTCCGGTTTGGGTGGTGAATAATTGGGCATTGGCCGACCAACCTAGTAAGCAAAGGCCAATAAGGAGAAAGTAGCGCATTATTTTTTGATTTTAGGTTCAAAACTGAATGTTCTGGCCATATTGAAACCGTAAAAAAGGTCCCCGTTTTGCCAGGTACCAATCGTTTGGCCAATAAAATGTTTCTCGATCATCCCGCGCGAATTCGTGACATGCAGTTGGAAAACGTGTCCACCCGTTTCAATGTCAAAACCAATGGCGAGTGAATTGTGGTAAGGATATTTTTGGCCCGACGAAGTTTCATAGCTTGCTTGATCAACCAGCGTATAATAATATTCAGCGGAGACGCTCAATCGATTACTTAATTTATAACGTCCCCCAAAACCCATCGCCGCTTGATTGTTATCGAAGTAAACACTCTCGGCTAAATTGGTATGGAAAACGGTGGGCATCACCTGCAGGGATAATTTATCCGAGAATTTACGGGCAATCAACAATTGACCCATGAAAGTCTGTCTTTGTAAATTATTGTTGAAACGCATGACGGTACCTGACTCCATCGTATAACCCGTTTTCATCGTATTGCTCGCGATACTTCCATAGGCCGTCACGGTCACAGGCATTTTGTTCGACTGTCGGAGTGCCTTGTATTTGACATAGGTATCATAGGTTTTCTCGATGGTCGACCGACCGGCCCCCACAAGGAGTTGATCCGTAATCGCATATTCCAAACCCAAACGAATTCGAGCCTCATCCAAACCGAGAAAATTATCAATAAAGCCCGAGTTGATTGCTCCAAAACGATGTGAAATCCAGAAATTCAAATGTTTTTTCGCGATGGTTTCAACCGTTTGACCGTTGATTAAGCGCGATGCTTTAAAAGTAGCTTGCGTATAAGTGGTTTGTTTGGCATCTTCTTTTTCCAACATGGCCATAAGGTCATCTTGCGCAAAGAGATTTGTAGCTCCTAAATACAACAAACACAAGAGTAGAATATTACGCATATACCCGAAGCGATGTGCCCGTAAGAGCGGTTTGGTAGGTTTTTAATGCGATACTTGTGACGGATTCCGCATTTCCAGTTGTGCTAAATGTAGCTCCATGCGCAGTACAATAGAATTTACTGCCATTATAAGTTACTTGAGCTTTCCCTTCATGCGTGCAAATTTGTGTTACTGCCGCAAAGCTAGTTGAAGAGACCCGGGCAACTACGACTTGATTGTAAACCACATATTTTCCAACGGTGTTCAAGGCTGAATAGGAAGCATTGGTAAGATCCAATGTAAAATCGACAGCCGCAGCAGGTGTTAACGCTTCATTCTGACAAGAACTCAACGTGGATACCCCACAATAAACGGCTAACAAGGATGCCCCTTTTAATCCCAAGGATTTCAGGAATTCATTTCGCTTAATTTTCGATTGCATGTTTGATTAGGTTGATGCGTGCAATTTAGCTCTTTATCAGGATTATCAAATAAGCAAAATTTCTGAAATTCATCAGAATCGACAGCTTGGAAATTTGGGTCTATGAATCGTTTATTTTCGAAGATTATTTTTCTTATTCATAATCTTCCTTCAATCTAGGGTATATTTCCGTACATTTGAAAAATTTAACTTATCCATGATTGAACTTTTTGCACTGCGTTTTTTGATCAATTTGTTTTTCACTTTTCTAGTGATTCGATTTATCTATTATCCGCAATACAAGAATAAGGATTTTGTATTCACCTTTTTCTTGTTCAATTCCATCTTATTTGTGCTTTGTTTTTTATTAGCAGCGGCCGACTTGAAGTTTGGTTTCGCTTTTGGTCTATTTGCCATGTTTTCCATGTTTCGCTACAGGACCGTTACTGTCCCCATCGGTGAAATGGGCTATTTTTTCTTGGTGGTCACGCTCGGTATCATCAATTCTATTGCCTCCTTGGAGAATTATCCCATGTTGATTTTGGCGAATTCTTTGCTCGTGGGCGTGACCTTTTTGTTAGGACGGTTTCTGACCTTGACCCATGAGAATTTCCAAGTATTAACTTATGAGAATTTGGCCTTGGTCAAGCCAGACCAAAAGGCAATGTTGATTCAAGATTTGGTTGATAAGACGGGCCAACCGATTCACCGAGTTCAGGTGGTGAAGGTGGACTACCAAAGGGGGGTTGCCCAATTGAAGGCTTATTATTATTCCAAAGATAATGAAACCTTTTCTTCGGATGCGGAGGCTTAAAAGCTGGGTTTTCTGTCTTTTGCCTTTTGTTAGCTTCGCCCAAGTGGATACGCTACAAGGGGTGGAGGTGCGGGCTTCCCGACCGGAATATGGGAAACAGGTTTTTTATCCGAGCGCGAATCTAAGCAATTTGGGAGGCAATTTGCAGGATGTATTGGCTAATATACCCTCCATCTATGTAGCGGGAGATGGTACAATCCAGTACCGTGGGAGTCAAAGCCTCACCATTTATTTTGATGGAAAACCTTCCGGAATTTTGTCATCTTCTCGAGCGAATGCCCTCAGTCTTTTTCCGGCTGATCGCATCGATTACATCGAAATTATATCCGCTCCTGGTGCTAAATATTCTGCAGAAGGGAGCTCTGGAATTCTAAATATCGTCTTAAAAAAAGGTTCCGGTTTGAAGCAGATTCAGGCAAATTTGCAATGGGGCACGCATGACCAAATAGCTTTTTCCTCGCGCTTTGGTAATGGCTTTAAACGACTCACTTATGCGCTGGATTATAATTTTAAACAATCCATCCGTGATAACTTTCAACATTTGTATCGAGAGAATGCGAGTCAATACGGTTTGTCGCAAATCGAACAAAATACCTTCGAGGTTAATCGGGATTATAACCATGCCTGGCAAAGTCGGATGGAATATAGCCTGAATCCCAAATGGACGCTTGGTTTACAATGGATTGGTCGATATTCCGCCGACCAGAATAATGAAAAACGCCTGAATTATTCTCAGTTTGTCCGTGCGCCGGATCGCTATTACATTCGTGATGCGGATAAGCGGGGAGATGATCGCGGGATGGATATGTTGATTTCACTCGGAACCATTGCGAAGCAGCGGACCACTGCACATTTAGATTTACTATGGATTCGAAACGTAGGCTCCGACCAAAATGATTTCACCCAACGCTATTTTTATGGTGGTTTTGATGCTCCCAACAGTAATTTTCCTACACGGGTTGAGCGTTCTTCCGCGTCAAGTTCCAATTATACCTTACTCCTCCAGGGGGATTGGGAAACACAATTTTCCAAAAAGCTTCGTGTCGATTATGGATTTAAGGTAACAGAACGATTGTTTGATACTGATTTTCGCTATGAAAAATTTCAAGGGGATTGGACGGTAGATCTAAAACGAAGCAACACATTCACTTACATAGAGCGTATCCAGGCGATTTATGGATCTTCCCGCTATTCAACAAAATTGTGGGATGTTCAAGGAGGTCTGAGAATGGAAGCTACGCAAGCTAATTTGAATTACGTACAGATCTTTCCTTCTTTTTCCATGGAACGCTCATTGACGAAAAACCAACAAATGGGTTTTCGCATGACCTCCCGAGTGAATCGGCCATCATATAAAGCTTTAAATCCGTTCATTTCGTTTGCAGATCCGTTGAATTTGCAGTCGGGGAATCCGACGCTCCAACCGGAGCGGACCTATGTGGCTGAGCTTGAACACGCTCTTGATGTGGGGTCATTTCATACGAGTAATCAGCTTTTTTATCGTCGGGTCAACTCGTTAGTTGGCCGCGTACGCACACTGTTAGAAGGGGACACTACCTTAACCCGTTTTGAGAATATTTCCCATTCGGAAACCTGGGGAATCGAGAACATTACATCCATAAACCCTATGAAAAACTGGAGGGTGAATATGAGTAGTTCACTTTATCAAACGGATTTGCAAGGCCAGGTCAATGAGCAGTCCTTGAACTTGAACCGATGGAGTTGGAATGGTCGAATAAGCCAAATTTGGAACCTTTCTTCGTCCTCAAGCTTTCAAGTCAGCGCGATTTATCAATCAGCCCAAATTCATCCTTTAGGGATCATCCAAGGTTTTTATACGGTAGACCTGGGTTTTAAAAAGGAATGGAAAGCCTGGGTCCTGAATGCGCGTATAAATGATGTGTTCAACACGCAACAGACTGTTTATGATTCACGGCCCTTTGGCTTTGTCAGTGATTTGACAAAGAAAAAAGAAACCCGAATTTTCTATGTGGGGCTGGCTTTTAAGCTAAGCCCAAAGAAAAATTCGGGGCTTAAAAATCGGAAAGCCGTGAATGAGGATGAAGCTGGTGAGGAGGATTAGTTAGCTCCCTTTACACGCCCTTTTTCCGCATCTAATCCTGTTGATCGCTGCCTTGCTCCTTTAATGGAGGCATTTCCAAAACGGTAGGTGAAGTTCAAACGGACGACGCGGGAATCATTTTTAGGCTGCACCAAAACATCTAGATCGGCATATTTGATTGTTACCTTTGGATTTGATGTATAAAGCATATCCTGTGCATTCAAGCGTATGGTCGCGCGTTTCTTTAGGATTGTTTTTTGAACCCCCATATTCAAGGAACCACCAGCGCCAAACAAAAAAGCGCCTTCTAAGCCACCAGTAAAGTAATTGCCTCCAAATTCGATTTTAAAATCTTTCGGAAGGGTAAATGTGTGATTTGAAGAAAGGTAGAACATGTTTCCCGCGGGAGTAATGGCCGAGGAAGCAACATTGCCTGTCAATTCCGCACGGTTAAAAAAGATGTCCGAATTACTTGTCCACCAATTTTTAATCGGGATAGGCAAAGAGACTCCTAGGCTGTAGGTAACACGTTGTGCCATGTTGGCCGTCGTTTGATACGTCTTTCGAGATTCCGCATCTTGTTTCAATAATTGTGTAATAACCTGATCCGTATGGCTATATCCCAAAGTTGTTGAAATACCACCCATATACGTGTGGCTCAATTCGAGGGAATTGGTTAACTGGGGCATCAACATTGGATTTCCCACATTGTAGGTATAATTGTCCAAATAAAAGACAAAAGGGTTCAAGTCTGAATAGCCCGGTCGATCGATACGTCTACTATAAGTCATGCCGAATGTATGCTTTTTCGATGCTTCATATTGCAAAAAGGCACTCGGGAAAAATTGAAGATAATCCCTGTGAAAGGTAACATCAGCATCTTGTGTATAGGATGAAGAGGTTCCATCGGCAAAGGTCCATTCGCCACGCAGGCCGATTTGGTAACTCCATTTTCCAATGGCCCTTTCCGTATTTAGGTACATGGCATGGATTTGTTCAGTGTAAATGAATCGATTGCTTTGACCGGTCAGGAAATTATAGTTTTCTGCTAGTGCTGATTTCGCACGGAATTGTAAATCATTATCCGTTTTTACCCAAGATGATTTCATGCCAAGTCCCCATTTAGCTTTTAAAAACGACGGGATAACATAATCGGATTTCAACGAATATTGATCGATGTAGGATTGAGATGAAGTCCGCAATAAGGAGTCGGCCTTCAAGGGCAAATAGAGGGCATTCGCGTATTGAGAACGGTAGTTGTTTTGGCTTTCATCCACAAATCTGGCATGATCCATGTCGATGGTTACTTCTCGACCGGTCGAGTCAAAAGTATGTTTAAAATTGAAGTTGGCCGCATAATTAAAAAAGGGATTATCCAATGAGTTGTAGGTATCCAAGCGCGACAATACTTCATTTTGATTGTTCATTTGAACGGTTCGGTTCAAACCGTCGCGTAAGCTATTGTGGTTATAGCCACCAGATAACAAGATTCCGTAGGTGGTTTTTGGGGAATAATACCAATCGACACCCCCTTTCAATTGGGCGTTTTCGTTTTGATTGGCATATTGGAAATTTTGCTCCCAATTTTCCTGTTGGATCGAGAATTTACGCAGTAAATAATTGCGTTCCATGTTGGGCCTACGGCCCACGGAGGCATTTCCAAACCAGTTCCACCCGTTGTTCCGATAATTTAAATTTCCTCCCAAGGCTTGTCGGTTGAAAAACCCTTGAGCTAAAGTGGTATTCAAGGAACCATTCATGCCGATGTTGGCATTTTTCTTCAATTTAATGTTGATGATTCCTCCTGTTCCTGCAGCGTCATAACGCGAAGAGGGATTTGTCATGATTTCCAAAGCTGAAATTTGATCTGCAGGAAGGTTGCGTAGGTAATTGGCTAAATCGGTACCTGTGAGGTAGGAAATTTTACCATCAATCATGACTTTAGCTCCTGATTTCCCTCGTAGGGAAATGTTGCCGTCTTTGTCGACGATGACTCCAGGTGAACGTTCTAACACTTCCATGGTTGTGTTCCCTGCGGCCATGGCAGAATTCTCCACATTGACGATGGTCTTGTCTAATTTTTTTTCGATGAGCGGTTTTGTTGCGCGGACCTCCACCTCAGCTAATTCCCTTGAAAGGTTCACGAGGGTCAAGGTTCCTAAATCCAAGGTGCTTGATTCGGTGATGGGAGCCAGGCTAATTTTCTGTGTAATGAAGCCGGCAGATTGCACCTGTAATACATAATTACCAGGAGTGATTTTTGTTAGTTTACCCAAGCCATTTTCATCGGTCAAAAACCCTTTGTATAAGCTAGAATCTGGCAATTTCTTTAGGATGGCCCCCGAAAAGGGGAGGGCTTGATTGTTGGAATCCTGCAATTGAAATTGCAGACTATTCTGTGCTAAAGAAGCACTTGAAATGAATAATAGAAATAATAATAAACGCATGTAGGCAGATTGAATAAAGCTGTTGATGAAAAAAAGCTAGATGCAAGTTCCGCCAAATCCGTTGCATGGGCTAAAGGTTTGGGATGAATGGATAAAAAAATAGCCTGAACGAATCAGGCTACTTTTGAAATATTAAAGCGGTCTTAGTCGGAAGACCATTCCCGGGTTCTCTGTTCCTACATATAGGAATCCATCGATTCCTTGTTCTACATTTCGCATGCGACCGAGATTTACGAGGACTTTTTCCTGCTGGATGACTTTGTTATCTTTAATCACACAGCGATTCAGGTAGTTGAAACGCAGGGATCCTACCATCAAATTCCCTTTCCAGGCGGGGTATTTATCCCCAACAACGAAAGTTAAGCCAGAAGGAGCAATAGATGGAATCCAATAACTAATGGGTTGTTCCATGCCGACTTTCTTGGAGATAGCTGTGATGGGTTTGCCATCGTAGTTGATGCCGTAGGTGATGACAGGCCAACCGTAGTTTTTGCCCGCTTGGATGATGTTGATTTCATCGCCGCCGCGTGGGCCGTGTTCTGTTTCCCAAATAGCTCCCGTGCTAGGATTCAGCGTTAGGCCTTGTGGATTTCGTTGGCCATACGAATAGATAGTTGGATGAGCACTTTTAGCGAATGGATTATCGGCAGGTATGCTGCCATCATCGTTGATGCGGTGAATTTTCCCATTGTCGTTATCGAGCGATTGTGGAAAGACTTTTTCCATGCCGCGCTCGCCTACACTAAAGAAAAGAAATCCTTTTTTATCAAATGCCAAACGAGAACCAAAGTGGTGAAAGGTTTTCGTATAGGGTTTAGCTTCGAAAATTTCTTGCGATTCAACCCATTGATTGTTTTGGATTTTACCGCGAACGATGGCTGTGGTCGTTTCGGTTTGTCCGGCTTCTGTTCTGAATTTGGAATAGGATAGGTAGACCCAACCGTTTTGATTATAAGCCGGATGGAGCGCGATGTCCAACAAGCCCCCTTGTCCTTTGGACATTACCTCTGGCGTTCCGCTAATGAGGATTTTATGTTGTTTTTGGTCTACCAAATACAATTTACCTGCACGATCTGTAATTAAATAGTCGCGGGAAGGCAGCTGGGCAAACCCCCATGGGCTGTCAAACCCTGTCGCTATAGTATCTAGCTGAATCGTCATTCCAGCTGATTTAAAGATGTTGCTCGTGGGCTTATTGGCAAATTTATATTGCTCCACGCCGGCTAAATTTTCAACGATTAAATCGGCTAATTTCTCTATTTCTTGGGCGCTAAGCACCTCTTTCCAGGTTGGCATTCCTAAATCAGGATAGCCACCCGTGATGCTAGCAATGATTTGTTCCTTTTTGTTGCCATGTTTCCATTGTCGGTCCACAAACGCTTCCACTTTCTCACCGTGGCAAGATGCGCAATATTGTGTATAAGTTTTCTCTGCCGGGCCGTCGATTGCGACTTGTTTGGCTGGGCTTTTGCGCAACGACATGATGGTGATGGCACTGATGGATAAAAGGGCTAAAAGGAAGATTCTATTTTTCATGGAGGTATCGTTAATGTGGGTTAAAGTTATGAAAAGTTTTGATAAGCCTGGGAGGAGGTATGGGGGAGGAGATTTTTCGCCGACTCCATAGTGCTTATAACCCTAGGCTTCAGCCTAGGGATTCCTGTCAGAGACTTGGATGTATATCTACTCCTTCGGAGGCCCCAGGTTAAAACCAGGGGTTATGAAAAGTCAGAGACAGGATGTGTATCTACTCCTTCGGAGGCCCCAGGTTAAAACCAGGGGTTATGAAAAGTCAGAGACTAGGATGTATATCAACTCCTTCGGAGGCCCCAGGTTAAAACCAGGGGTTATATACAATGGTTAAATTTCAAAAAAAAGAAGTATTATTGTATCAAATTATTACAATAGATAAACCTATCAAAAATGAAAAAATTATTCTTAGCCTTGGGCGTCTGCCTTTTGGGCTCTTGGGCTGCGCAGGCGCAGATTTCGTTAAGTAAAGATGTGGCAGTTGTGCCAACAGAATCCGGTCAAGTTCGTGGTTATGTGCATGGGGGAATTTATACCTATAAGGGGATTCCTTATGCGGAGGCGAATCGTTTTGAAGCACCACACAAGCCAAAAGCTTGGGCAGGAGTGCGCAGTTCGTTGACTTATGGACCCGTTGCACCTTTGATGTCACCGACGACACAAGTGCAAGATGAGTCGGAATTTGTTTTTGATCACTCGTGGGGCTATACGAATGAAGATTGTATGCGTGTGAATGTTTGGACGCCGGGTATAAAGGATGGTAAAAAGCGTCCTGTGATGTTTTGGATTCACGGTGGTGGATTTACTTCGGGTTCTGCGGAGGAATTGAAGTCATATGATGGAGAAAATTTAGCCAAAAAAGGCGACGTTGTAGTTGTTTCGATCAATCACCGCTTGAACATTTTGGGCTATTTAGATTTGTCGGCCTATGGCGATAAGTATAAGTATTCAGCAAATAACTCGGTGATGGATATGAAGGCCGCTTTGGAATGGGTAAAGGCAAATATCAATCAGTTCGGAGGAGATCCAAACAATGTGACGATTTTTGGTCAATCAGGAGGAGGCGCTAAGGTTAACACCTTGATGGCGATGCCGTCTGCCAAAGGATTGTTTCACAAAGCAATTAATCAAAGTGGTGCTTTCCGCGGAACGATGTTGGATAAATCGACTACGCAAGCTATTACAGCAGAAGTCTTGAAGTCCTTGAATATCCCAACAGAGAAAGTAGATTCTTTACAAAAAGTGCCATTTGCAACTTTGGCAAATGCAGGCAATAAGGCTTTGCAAACTGTTGCAGCTCAGATGAAAGCGGCAGGCAAACCTGTTGTTGGATTTGGATTAAGTTGGGGCCCAAGCGTCGATGGTGATGTATTACCTTACCAATTATTTTCAGATGAGGCAATCAACTTATCAAAGGATGTACCCTTGATGATAGGAACGGTGAAGAATGAATTTATGCCTTCATTGATGACGAATATGGCGAATGCAACGGCTGCAGAAGTCGATGCCTACATTAAGAAGACGTACGGAGACAAGGCGGAGGCCTATAAAGCGGCTGTGAAGAAGGCTTATCCAGCGGATACAAAACCGTCTGATTTGATGGATGTGGATACACGTTTCCGTCCGGGTGCGGTGGTTCAGGCCAATCTGAAGTCGGCCTTGAATGCTGCTCCCGTGTATATGTATTTGTTTACTTGGCAATCACCCGTGATGGATGGTAAATATAAATCGATGCACTGTTTCGAATTACCTTTTTGTTTCGATAACATTGCACGTTGTGAGAATATGACGGGTGGAGGAAAAGAAGCTTATGTTTTGGCGGATAAAGTAAGTCAGGCTTGGATCAATTTTGCTCGTGTGGGAAATCCAAATCACAAGGGATTACCTACTTGGCCGGTGTATAATAGCGCAACAACGCCAACGATGCATTTGGATAATACGAGTGTGGTTATGCCTCAAATGGATAAGGAGTTGTTTGCTTTGACAGCGAATTAGAAGGTGTCACCAGTTTGAAGTCTGAAGAGCCCCAGGTTAAAACCTGGGGTTTTTAATTTCATAGTATTCATAACCCTAGGCTTCAGCCTAGGGAATTCTGTCTGAGATTTATCAAGTATCTTATCCTTCGACTACCCTCAGGTTAAAACCTGGGGTTTTAATTTCATAGTATTCATAACCCTAGGCTTCAGCCTAGGGAATTCTGTCGAAGATTTATCAAGTATCTACTCCTTCGG
>JACCDW010511290.1_pt1 | contig 27216 bp, 27 predicted proteins | sample 7449781 | NCBI WGS metagenome assembly JACCDW01 (sample SAMN15323449, study PRJNA562643) | freshwater metagenome | isolation source: river surface water | place: USA:Blue River Watershed | collected 2017-08-18
AAGCTGATTTCTTATTCTGGCCTCTTCCTTCATTTTGGCATCTTTAAATGCCAACAACTCAAGTCTTGCAATTATAGCATCTATTTTATCTTCTAACGGTTTATTAGGGGTGTCTGCATATTCAATATTCTCAATTCTTGCAATTTTAAAAATTAAAATATCCTGGGGAACAAGCTTGGTAAATTGGAAACGAGAATTATTATCTTCATCAATTACCCTCTTGTTTTTTGTCCTTATGCTAACCTGATATGTCTGATCGCATATAAGTAAATTGGTCCCTGAGTGATCAATGAAAACTTTGTGTCCTTTGGATTCTAGAGTATTTATGACTGTATTAAAAATTCGTGTTGCCCTGGATAGGTGTGAATCAATCACCAGAATACTTAATTCACCACGAAGTGCATTGCTCCAATTACCTTTCTTTAATTCTTTTTGGTATACCTCATACTTTGCCCTGAATCTTTCAACCAGTGGGTGCCATTTTTTTATCAACTTCGGAACAACAGTTATTTCTCTGAACTCAATCTCATCCTTTTTCGATAATTGAAGTGTGGTTTTTTCTCCTTTCAGGTTTTGCTGAGTATCTTCTGTTAGAATAATTTCAGTAGGAATATCCACAAATTCAATAAATGGCAAGATGGTCACAACTTTATTAAATGCTTTTTTCGACCAAAAACCATTTTCAGGAAGTGGAATCTTGTTCTCAGTACAGATACTTTTCAATCTTGAATAGGATAAGCCCAGATCTTTCTGGATTTTACTTAAAGGGGTCGACCAAACAAGGTCGTAAAGTTCTTTACGTGATATCTTGTTTTTCATTTTATTTCTATTTAATACGAGTATAGGATAATAACGAATGTAGATATTCACCTCGGAAAATTCAGCACTGTTTTAGCACTGTGATACATTAACTTATTGATTTACATAGTGTAGAGGAGTATCCCTCTCTCTCCGCTGAGTACAGTTCGCAACTGTTCGAAAAGTGTGTAAGTCGTTGATTTACATACTTTTTTTTGTTCTTTACTTTCCGAAAATGTTCACGTTTGTACGCCGATTAGGTTTCCTCCTCGTGACCCTTTTTTAAAAACGCAAAAGGGGTCACACGCAAACGAACAGATACGAACACAATAGGACTGAAAATCAACAAGATAAGCTTGATTTAGCCGAGGGGTAAACGTAGTTTTGTAATCAAAATGGGGGGCACAATTAAACACTATTGCGCCTTATGTCGTCAAAAACAACATTCAGTCTGTTGTTCTACATCAACCGGACAAAAGACAAGAAGAACGGGGAATGCCCCGTGATGCTACGCATCAACATCAACGGGGATAAAGTTGCCCTGAGATTAAAACGCTTCATCCAGCCCGACCAATGGGATCCGGTGAGGTATCAAATGAAAGGCCGAACCACTGTGGCCAAGGTCTTCAATGACTACCTAGAAGCGGTGCGAGTTTGTGCCCATCAGAAGTACTACGACCTTCTCATGCTCAAAGAGGAAGTCTTGGCTACCGACCTTCGGGATGCCATTTTGGGCATCAACAATGCCAAGGTCAAAATGATTATTGAGGTCTGGGATGATTACATCGCCAGCTTAAAATCACTAATTGGCAAGGAGACCACTTATGCGACCTACCAAAAGAACACCACGGCTCGTAATCACCTCCAAAGTTTCCTCATCAAGAACTACCGGTCAGACGATGTGTCCCTTAAAGCAGTGGATCATTACATGATTACCCAGTTTGCACTCTACTTAAAAAGTGAGAAAGGGTGTAACCACAACACCTCGAACAAATTCTTGCAGAACGTCAAGAAGGTTACCACCATGGCCATCAGGCATGGTTGGCTCTTGAAAGATCCCTTCTCCGGAATCAGTTTGGGCATGAAGGAAGTCGTTCGTCCGTATTTGACCGAGGACGAATTGAAAAGCTTGATGGAATTCAACTCCCCTTTCGAGCGATTGATCCGTGTACGTGATTTCTTTGTTTTCTCCTGCTTTACCGGGTTAGCCTACATAGATGTGAAGCAGCTCCGAAAGTGCGAGATTGAGTATCACGAGGAAAAGTATTGGATACGTACCCGTCGTCAAAAGACCGGAGGTAGAGCTAACATCCCCTTGTTAAACGTCCCAATGGAAATCATTCGGAAATATTGCAACCTGGAAGCTTTGAATCCGGAGGATACTGTTATTCCCATTCTGACCAATCAGAAGATTAATGCGTACCTGAAAGAACTAGCAGACCTGTGCGGAATATCCAAGACGTTATCCTTCCACGTGGCACGGCACACCTTTGCTACAACGGTGACCATGATGAATGGTGTACCGATTGATCCCGTCAGCAGATGCAAATCAACGATGCGTAATACGAAGTTAAACACCAGTAACACTGGGATTTTTTGGATTTGATTAGATTTGTCGGAATGGGGTCAGTTTGCAGCGACGAATAGGGTTTGTTGTTGGTGTTTTTTCCATGTTTATGATTTTGCAAATTGAATCAGCTGTGAAAAATCACCCCCATCCGCCAAATGCAACGCATGTAAATATTCTTTTCTTTGAGCCGAAGGTTCAACCAAACCGCTGTGCCCCCAAGTGAACTTTTCAAGACCCAATACGTGTGAAGCGATCAAATCTGCCATGATTCTTGAATGCCTTCCATTTCCATTGGGAAAACAATGGATCGAAACTAAGCGGTGCTTAAATCGAATGGCGATTTCTTCTGATGGATAAGTTTGATGCTCCACCCAAAACTTAGCATCATCAATGAGTCCCCTTAGTTCAATGGGAATTTTAGTCCAGGTAATTCCAATATTCGTTTCAGATTTTCGTAATTGACCTGCCCATTTCCAAACAATTCCCAACATGCGCTTGTGCAGCTGGATCATGAATACTTCTGACAAGATATCCTGGATTTTTCGTTTTGAGTTTAACCACTTCAATGCTTCATTGATATTGGCCTGCTCAAATTCATTCAATTGCTGTTGAGTTGCAATGGTTTTGATTTTCAACCCTTCTATTTGCTCTGGATCCAATGGCGTTTGGCCATCTTGGTAACTTAAAATTAATCCCATAAAGTTGTCGGCATTTTATCGGTGAGGTCTTTTGTGAGCCTTTCCAATTCTTGATTTTGGCTATCTTGATCCGTCTCTTGATCCTCTAAGCGCATCGTTTGATTTGATTGAATCAAAATTTCCTGTGCCTTCTTCTTTGCTTGTTGTGTGATGGTATTTTTTATAGACCCACTCTTGGGCTTGAAGTAATACACCAATTCCATATCCATGGCATTTGCAGCTTTTTTCAAAGTAGCCAGAGTAATCGCTTCAGCTTGTTCTCTTTTTTCAAAATTGGTAAGCGCACTTGCAGATATCCCAATACGATTGGCCAGCTGACGTAGAGACATGCCCAGAGCCAACCGTGTAGATTGAATCCAACCTGCGGGCGCTTTAACATGTTGTTTGCCAGATGTGTAGGATTGAATTAATTCATCCAATTGCTTTATTATCAATGCTTTCTTAATTGTAGACATGACCTATAGGTTTTTAAATGTGTCACAAATATAATCCTATAAGTTAATAAATATAAAAGTATTATTAACTTTTAAGTTTAAAAATAAAATAAAAATATCCGTATATATCTAGAAAAAACGCAGACGAGAGATCCTATTCGTCGCCGCGAACTGACCCCATCCGTCAGATCTAATCATATTCAAGCATCCCCACTATTACGCGTGTTTAACTCTGTATTATGCATCGTTGATTTGCATCTGATGACGGGGTCAATTTTAGTCCCACAGAGAGGGGTTGTTATGTCCGTTTATTCCAAGATTTGTGTATTTTCTTGTGATTGTTGTTTCTGTGGAAAACTGTTGAAAACCTCAACTTATTGATTTTTAATCACAATGAAACAAAAATAAAAAATCCTCTCTCTCCGCTGAATAAAAATGCGAAAGCCTTGCTAAACAAAAGTTTAGCGAGGCTTTTTCTTTTGGGCAGGACATTAACGGGTGGTCTCAAAGTGCAACTAATTTCAATTCTCAGGTTTCATTTATAAATCAAGTAAATATTGGTTTAAATATTAACATGTACTAATTTTATTTTTATAAAACGTTATAATGTTGTTTTTTGTCAACATTATTAATTATTTTGTATATTTGTGTTGGAATTTTGCAACATCATATTTGGGTTGTGATGTTGGAGTTAAGTAACATTATATGGAATTAATAGGCTGAATGATGGAAAAAGGCATCAAATATTGGCACGCAATGAGCGACCCAGCCATGCTTGAACAACTGGGTGAATTTGTTAAACAAACGCGATTAAAGCAAAATAAAACACAACAACAAGTTGCTTTTGCAGCAGGAATTAATCGTTCTACAATGGTACAAATTGAAAAAGGTGGAGGTGGAACGTTGCTCTCTTTTATACAAATTTTAAGAGCACTAGAACAGCTTCAAATCTTTGAGCATTTTGAAATAAAGCCACAATTTAGCCCCTTGCAACTTGCTAAGATGGAACAAAATAAACGTCAAAGAGCAAGCTCCAAAAAAGAAAATCAAAACAAAAAAAATAAAAGCGATTGGTAATGGTAACAACTGCATTCATCAATATTTGGAATATACGAGTAGGAGCAATCGCATGGGATGCAAATAGTGGTTTGGCCTCATTTGAATATGAACCTTCTTTTCTCGCCAATGAATGGGATTTATCTCCGTTGAAAATGCCAATAGCGAATGCTGAAAGTCGGGTATTTTCATTTCCTGAATTAAGAGCTACAACTACATTTAAAGGTTTACCCGGGCTTTTAGCAGATGTGCTACCAGATAAATACGGAAGCAGCTTAATAAACGCTTGGTTGGCCAGTAATGGACGACCTTCGGATAGCATGAACCCGGTTGAGCTACTATGTTATATTGGAACACGTGGAATGGGTGCATTGGAATTTGAACCAGTTTTGCCGAAAGCAAATAATCGAGCCACAAAAATTGAGGTAAGCAGCTTGATTCAAATTGCACAAGAGATACTTACAGGAAGGAAACAATTTAATACAAACTTATCTGCCGATGAAGCAAAGGCATTGAGCGACATCTTAAAAATAGGTACTTCAGCTGGTGGGGCAAGAGCAAAAGCGGTAATCGCTTTCAATCCCGATACAAATGAAATACGTTCAGGGCAAGCAGATGCCCCGAAAGGATTTAACCATTGGCTATTAAAGTTTGATGGTGTGACGGATCAGCAGCTCGGGGCTTCATCTGGTTACGGGCGAGTAGAAATGGCGTACCATTTAATGGCTAAAGAAGCCGCGATCGAAATGACTGAATGCCGCTTATTTGAAGAAAATGACAGGGCACATTTTATGACAAAACGATTTGATCGAGAGCATGGGAATGGTAAAATTCATGTTCAAAGCTTCTGTGCTATTACCCACTATGATTTTAATGAAATTAATTCTTTCAGTTACGAACAGTTATTCGAAACCATGCGAAGCATGTTATTACCCTATACCGATGCAGAACAACTTTACCGAAGAATGGTATTTAATGTGATGGCAAGAAATTGCGATGACCATACAAAGAACTTTTCTTTTATCATGGACAAAACGGGGAAATGGAAATTAGCCCCTGCATTTGATGTGTGCCATTCATATCGCCCTGATAGTACATGGGTAAGTCAACATTCAATGAGTATTAATGGTAAACATCAGAATATTACACGAAACGATTTATTGCAGGTAGCACAAAAAATGAACATAAAAAAAGCAGATTCAATCATAAATCAAGTGCACGAAGCTGTGCATAAATGGGATGAATTTGCAGAGCAAACAAAAGTAAAAAAGGACTTAAAAGAAGCTATTGCCAAAACATTATTGCTTTTATGAAATATACAAAGCATTGTTGCACTAATTGAATTACAATTAAGTTAGGTTTATTAACTTTAGAAACTAAAGGGAACCAAAACTTGATAATCAAGCCTTTCTTTTGGCCTGCGCCCAATATTTTACAGGCATTTCCGTTTTAGAAAGTAAACAATAATGAAAAGAAAAATTATCATTCCTATAGCATGCCTGTTTATGGCGTTTGTTATAATGGCATTCAAGCCGATTTCATTATCCAATGGCCAAAAACGAGTTGATGGTAAAATAGTTGCCATCTACGAAGGAGGAGTAAAAGACGCAGTATTTAAAATTGAAAACAGCCAAACTACCTTTTATCTAAATCGAGGGTATGATCAGTTTTCATCGGCAGAACTCAATGAATTGATTGGCAAAACCGTTTCCGTTTATTATTCAGAAAATTGGACGCCCTTAGATCCTTTTAATAGCAGAAGTAAAAACATCGAAAAGCTGGAAGTAAATCAAGCGGTCATTATTCCCTAGATTCCCGTTTCGAAAATCTAAAAAATCAAAAAAACATTGCCAGGTATTCATTGCCGATAGTATATTTGCAGCAGTATCACGAGACCCAAAAAGTCACCAACCGAGCATTAACCCTGCTACGGTGGTAAAATGATGCGGACAACACGTCAAAAACAAAGGGAAATGATTCAATTCATTAATATCCAAAACAGGTTTGTCACTGAATTTCCAGTACTAGAACTTTCATTTGGGGCTGTTATTATTCTGTTTTTGGTTCGTTTGCTGCATTCACGTCGGAGTCTTCGTGATGTTCATCGAAACATCATAAAAACCAAATACAATGAGCAATTACAGCAATCAAATCACAATCGGGTCAATAACCGTTGACTCCAACAAAACAACAGAACACAACTACCAGTTTACCAGTGAGTCCGTTTCGGCCGGACATCCAGATAAGGTAGCCGATCAAATTTCGGACGCAATTTTAGATGCCTACTTAACCCAAGATCCTGAGTCCAAAGTGGCTTGCGAATGTCTGATTACAACGCAAAAGCTCCTAATTGCTGGAGAGGTAACCTCCTCAGCGAAAGTAGACGCCATCGCAGTTGCACAACAAGTTCTGGAAAAAATCGGCTACAACAACAACTCCGTAGGCTTCAACTGGCACACCGCCCAAATCGAAAATGTCATCCACACCCAGAGCAGGGAAATTCATAATTCGGTAATCGATGGTGGGGCAGGTGATCAGGGAATCATGTTTGGACATGCTTGCAGCGATACACCTGATTTTAATCCCTTGGCTATTAGTTTGTCGCATCAAATCGTGCAAAAATTGCATGAGCTTCGTGAACAACAAGTACTTCCTTGGTTGAGACCAGATGCCAAGGCCCAGGTGACCATAACTTACAATAGCTATGGGCCGGTGTCGGTTGATAAAGTGGTGGTCTCTACCCAACACGATGAATCGGTTGATCAGCCAACCCTGCGCGCCGCAGTCATACATTTTGTGTTAGAACCTTTGCTCCAAGAATGGATTTTGATAAAGCAACCGGAGTATATCATTAATCCTTCCGGGAGTTTTTTAATTGGCGGTCCTCACGGCGATACCGGCCTCACCGGGCGAAAAATAGTGGTGGATACCTACGGTGGGAGTTGCCCACACGGCGGGGGAGCGTTTTCTGGTAAAGATCCCAGTAAAGTGGATCGAAGTGCAGCCTATGCGGCTCGATATATTGCCAAACACTTGGTAGCATCGGGCTTGGTTAGAAAATGCACCGTACAATTATCCTACGCCATTGGTTTAGCGGATCCTACGTCTATTTATATTGATTCATTTGGAACGCATCGATGTGATTTATCCGATTTGCATCAAATCATTTACCAACTATTTCCAGTGAAACCCCAAGCAATCATTGAGGCTTTTGGATTGAAACGACCGATTTATTTCCCTACAGCGTCTTACGGACATTTCAGCAAAAACACTTACCCATGGGAGGTCCTGGATTCGGTGAAATTGGATGCATTGAGGCAATTAATTTCTACAGAAGCTCTGCAGAATGAAGCTATTTAATTTATCTGTTGGACATTTTCGCAATGGGGAAGAAATTCCCTGTTGCGAAAGTGATGAAGAATGGTTGGATGCCGCTCGACAGCAAAAACCGGCATGGTGCCACAGCAACGGTAATCCAGAGAATGAAAGTAATTACGGACGGCTGTATAACTGGTATGCAGTTACTGATCCTAGAGGATTGGTCCCTGAAAATGTTACAATGCTACAAGGCGATGTGTTACTTCAGAAGGTTAGGAATGCGGAGGGCTTGAACTTGCCGGGTTGCCGTCGAGTAGATTTAATTACAGCATCGATACAACATTTTCTTAAAATAGATAGAATTGAATTTTTCCAATTTGATTCCACTGGATATTGGTGGTCGTCTTTTGAATCAACGTCCAACTATTCATTGAAAGGGGATATTGTGTATGGTTCAAAGAAAGTTCCAATCAATTTGAATTCTGGTTTTTATTTTATGGAGAAAGGGAACGGTGTATCCGTTTTATGCCATATGTAGTTTCACTTATAATTACCTATCAGTATACGGAAAATTTAGTATTTCATCTCTACAAATGGATTTTTTGTACGTTTAATTTACGTACATTTGCATTTGATGAAGACAACCAAACCAACCAATTACGATCTCAAAGATGCCCGGTTTGATACCCGTTTGTCCAAGGAACAAAAAATCCATTTCGAACGAGCGGCTAACTTGGGTGGATTTAGGAATCTGACCGATTTTGTTGTGTATGCCGTTAATGAAAAAGCAAACGAGATTATTTCAAAACACGAACAAATTCTCCAGAGTAAACAAGATCAGGAATTGTTTTTCAATGCTCTAACCAATCCACCCGCACCCAATGAAGCATTGTTGAAAGCAGTTAGCGATTACAAGGAATTGAATGGGTAACGAGTTTTTTACAGAACTGTTGGGCTCCAATCACAACAAATCAAGTTTTTCATGTGGTAAATATTTACTTGATAATTACTTGCACAAGCAAGCAGGCCAAGACTTGAAACGAAAATTAGCTGTGTGTTATGTACTAAATGAACATTCTATAAACCGAATTCAAGGATACTATACGTTGGCAAATAACAGTATACATGCCGATTGGATTCCATTCGAACTAAGAAAAAAGTTGCCTCCGTCATACAATGCAATCCCAACTACATTGATTGGAAGACTAGCAATAGATTCTGATTTTCAAGGAAATGGACTGGGGAAACTACTTTTGGTAGATGCATTAAAACGATGTTTCGAACTGTCTGTGCTATTGGGTTCTTTTGCAGTAATTGTGGATCCCATAGATTTAGAAGCAGAATTGTTTTATAGAAAATATGGTTTTATTAAATTACCTAATAGCGGAAAAATGTTCCTTCCCATGCGAACCATTGAACAGTTGTTTTAACTCGCCAATATTTTTAAAATAAATACGTTAACCTTTCAGAATACTTAAACAATGATCATTCGGAATAAAATTGTACTTCTCGTTTTTTTAGGATGCGCGGGATTATTCTCGAATGCTTTTAGCCACCCAGTAATTGAAAACAATTCAACTGGAGATACCGCCAATGTATTGAGCTATAGAATTTCTGGGGGAGGATTCATTCTATCCCCCAGTTATTTGGACCCCATTCCAGGAGTGGAGGGATATACTTTTGATTTTCTTCAAAATGATACCAGGATATTTTCGTGGATGCATAATTCGCAAGGATTTATAATTCGAAATCAAATTCGATATAATATCAAAGAAACCGCAATAACCCCATGTATTGATATTTCCTACGGATTGGGAAATTTTAATATGATACAATACAATGAGATGGGTCAACAAATCAGCCACAGCTGGTTTAGAAAAATAAGTTTGTCAACCATGGGTGCCGGTTTTGATTTCTGTGGAAAATATGTACATGCTGGATTTATGTACAGAGCGGGTTATTGCACTGGAGGACATAATAAGGATCCGCTACCGTATGAACCTCAAATCGTTAAAAACCAAAAACTCAATTTATCTACCAATTTTTATCATGGTTTTGATATTTCTTTAGGTGGACAATACAAGAATTTTAGTTTAACATGGAGACGAGGATTCCCATTGGCCGATCCGATACCCTTAAATATGGGGATTTTCGCTGGTTTGGCGTCCATGAGCATAGAAATAGGATATGAAATCCCGTTAAATTAATTGCTGCGTACATGCGATTAAATTCAAAGGTTCAACGTTGTAAGTCGCCATTTGTGCTGCTAAAAATAGGACTTTATTTGTTGTTTTCATTAAGTGCCTCATGCTGCGTGAAGGCCCAAAATTTTGGTTTAAAAATTTTAACAGTATCGGATTCTTCCCAAATTACATCAGAAGTGCAGATGTTCGATTCACTTTTCTACCAATGCATCCAAGACTATGGGAAAAAGGATATTTCTTCCTTGTTTACTGCCAATGATAGCATTGTTTCTAAAACTCATCCTATTACAGTACTTAATTTTATAACAGGGATTGATATTCCATTGAATTTTGTGTTCCCGTTCAAATTAGTTAAAAATCAATTGTTGAATGATTCAATATCTATTTTCCAGTTAGATTTGGGTTGGATGCAACTGGCTCTGCCACTAAATCGAAATCAAAAAAAGTTAATGCGATTTGAATCCTTAAATAATTTCGGGTTGAGAAAATTTGAATTCAATAATTTGGTGATTTATTCTGCAGAAGAAGTTAAACGCAAAGACGTATCGAATGCCTACAGTAAAATTGTTGTTGCTTCGAAGGAGATGGGAGTGAATTTGGAGAAGTTCTACTCTCAGACTTTTACGATGTATTCTGCCAATTCAATTGCTGAGGCGTATGCACTTGTGGGTGGACTTCAATACGCAACGTTTTTCTATCCCGGTTCTCGGTACGGAGGGATGGGAGACCCATACAATAACGTAATATTATCTGGGATATCCACACCAATTCATGTGCACGAATTGCTACATTTTTTAATTGATTTTCCTTGTAATCTTTTTATTAATGAGGGATTAGCAAGTTATTATGGCGGTATTTCTTCCGGTAATTACGAATTAAATCTTAAGTCAGTTCTTGGTGTCGTGGCAGAAAATAATATACATACTTTTCAAGGTTTACACGATTTACAAATTTCGAATGCAACCTTTAATTCAGTTAGGGGCTTGTACGTGCTATCCGCTTATTTACTGCATCGGGTAAAAAAGGATTTTGGATTAAAAGAGTACCAACAATTTATTCGTAATTGTAAAACAGATCAGGAAATGATAAATTCATTGAAAGCTTTATATAAACTAAATTCCGAACAGGCAGTTTTCAACTGTTTTTTTTCAAATTTCTGAATCGCCGTAACGATATTTTTTTCGATAGTAGTGCTAACGAAATTCCAAAATCAGCAATAAAATTAATGCATCAAGGATAGCCGTTATAAAATGTTTAAAACCGGTAAATTCAAAATGAAAACTCTATTGTCGAAAAAAAGCAACTAAACATTGAGAACAATCAAATTCTTGTGAATTTCATAATCGAGACATACCAACGGCCATCAAATTTTCGAGAAATAATCAAACACGAGCAAGCATTAATTGGCAAATGGAAAGTTGACGGAATGGTAGAACATATTCCACTTATAAAACAGTTTTAAGTTTCGTTTTATTTATAATAATGTTTACGATAATATGCACTCAATGAATCCCATCGCTTTTTTATAAATGAGGGTTTTAAATTAATTTATCGTCTATAGAATATAGATGATTCATAATTTAGAAATTCAGAAAATAATAATTGAGATTTTTATTTTCTTGTGGAGTTATTTGTATCGGTCTATTACTTGGTAAAATATTGAATGTATGACATTTGAAGTGATTTATCAAACGCATCATAAAATGGTATTGAACTTGGCATTGCATTATGTTCAACAATTGGAAGATGCAGAAGAAATTACGCAAGATGTTTTTATAAATGTTCACAGTCAATTAAAATTGTTTAGAAAAGAATCAAGCCTAAAAACTTGGATTTATCGGATAACTATTAATAAAGCACTGGATTTTATTAAGTCAAGGCAGGCAAAAAAAAACAGCATTTTTCAACGTCTTTTTTCATTATCAGATCTTCAGCCTCGATTATATCCGGTGAATTTTAATCATCCAGGTGTTGATATGGAACAAAAAGAGGCATGTGCGACGATTTTTAGGGCTATAAATAAATTGCCGGACCAACAAAAAACGGCGATTATATTGTTGAAAATAGAGCAAAAAACGCAGCAGGAGACTGCTGAAATTATGGGTATAAGTGTAAAGGCACTGGAATCAATATTCTACAGAGCAAAAATTAAATTATCGCAATTGTTAAATCGGTGAAAGAAGGAAAATTATGAAATACTCGTCAAATAAAAATATGGAACAAGTGTTTAGTGAACTTTCTAAAATCAAACAAATTGAACCATCAGAAAGCTTGTACCTAAAAATAGATCAAAGGGTAAGAGGCCTAGAGACGGTTTCTTACTTGTGGGTATCGGTAGCGGCATGTATTTTAATGGCTATATTTAGTATAGAGTTTTTTATAACACTCGAGAAAAATCAAAATGAAAGCTTGACTCAATTGATAATTAAAACAAATAATTTATTATATAATGAATAAATCCAAATTTCATCTACTAATTATAATTGTTTTATTAATCGGGAATGTAGTATTACTGTTTTTATTGTTTAATCCTTTGAACAAACAAGGTGAAGGTCCTAAGTATTACATTATAAATGCTCTTAAGTTTGATGAGATTCAGTCTTTAAAATACGAAAAGGAAATTGGAATTCATCGGGAGTTAACCAATTTAAATGAAGAAAAAATGAATGAATTGAGGAATTCTCTTTACCAACAATTAATGTATTCGCAAAATAAACGAGTGACTGATTCTTTAATTTCATTAATCGGAGAGCAACAAATGCTGGCAGAACAAATTAATTACAATCATTTTTTGAAAATTAAAGACTTCTGTAAACCACATCAAATTAGAGATTTTCAATCATTAACTAAGGAAATAGCACAGTTGTTTGCAACTAAACATAGAAAAAAATTATAGTATTATAACTCAAATTATTTTGTAAAAAATTATAAATGAAAAAATATATCAGTACTGTTTTATTAAGTCTTATTAATTATTGTGTTTTTGCACAATATCAACAACTTGTAATTCCCGATACGTTAAGTGGTACTCAATTTAATCTCGTCTTAAAAGATACTTTTAAACAACTTAAAACGGGAAATCAAACCATCACGGGAGGAATTAATAATCATAGTTTTTGGGGGCCAACCTTAATAATGAAAAAAGGTGATTTGGTTCAAATTAATGTTATTAATAAATTAAACGACAGCACTACGCTGCATTGGCATGGAATGCATCTTCCCGCAGTTATGGATGGAGGACCGCACCAAGTGATACCCATGGGTGGTACTTGGAAGCCATATTGGAAAGTGACTAATCAAGCCTCTACCTTATGGTATCATCCTCATCTACATATGATGACCATGGAACATCTGTCCAAAGGTTTAGGAGGATTAATAATTATAAGGGATTCAATTGAATCGTTATTAGAACTCCCGAGAACCTATGGCATAGACGATATCCCATTAGTACTTACGAGTAGACGATACTCAACCACCAATCAGTTTATAGTTCAAAATGTTGCATATGGAGATTATATGCTTACCAACGGAACGCCCAATGCAGAGACCGATTTGCCAAAACAGTTTGTTCGTTTGCGTATTCTCAATGCAGAGATTGAACGCGGTTATAACCTTGGATTTAGCGATAATCGGACGTTTTATATTATTGCAAACGATGGAGGTTTATTAAATGCTCCTGTTGCAGTAACCCGGTTGAAACTAATGGTAGGTGAGCGAGTTGAGATTTTAGTAAATCTTACGAATGACGCAGTAGGTACCGCTCTTGATTTAAAATCATATAATTCTGGCCAGCCTTTTGGATATCCTGGTGGTGAACCCAACACAACAGGTGCGTTTGGTAGTTTGTTAAATAATACGGATTTCAATGTTTTACATATAAACGTTGTGAAATCAACCGCAAATCCTATTACAAGTCTTCCTCAGAAATTAGAGAATAATGTATATTTTAAGTCGGCTGATGCAAAAGTAAACCGCAGTGTAGCTATAACAAATGGAAATCCTGGAGGAAAACCATTTGATTTTGATAATGTATCATTCCAATTAAATACCATCAATAAGACAGTCATGTTGGATGATATCGAAAAATGGACGGTTACAAATAATAATATATTTGGGCATACGTTCCATATTCATGATGTAGAATTCAAAATTGTTGCTAGAAACGGCGTAGAATCTGCAGTAGGTGATTTTGAAAGTGGTTGGAAGGATGTGTTGTATGTGCCAAGAAATGAGAGTGTAACTTTTGTAACTAAATTTTCTGATTATGCCGATGAATTACATCCATTTATGTACCATTGCCATTTTTCGAATCATGAGGATGGAGGTATGATGGGACAATTTGTGGTTAAGGGAAATCAGGCAGATGTAAATCGCAAATCATATATTTCTGCAAAACCTACATTATTTCCTAATCCTGTGGAAGATAAACTGAATATTCAATTCGGGAATTCTGATTTTAAAGTTTATTATATAACAATATTGGATCTTGCAGGAAGAACTAAGTTGATGTTGCCCCAACCAAATTTACAACATGGTTTAGATGTTTCACAATTACAACCAGGGGTTTATACCGTTCAAATTACTGATGAATTAACAAAGTATATTCATCTTGTAAAATTTATTAAGCAGTAATTATGAGAACGTCTGTTATTTGTGGGTTAGCTTTAGTTGTAAATCTCTTTTTCGTTTCGGGAATGAATGGCCAAATTAAAACCGTAGAATCGTTCGCACTTAGGAATGTAAATGGACAAATTTGGTCTACAGAATGTAATAAGGAGGTTCTTGGTTTTATCGTGGTTTTTACTTGTAATCATTGTCCGTTTGCAAGTTTATATCCTGCACGTTTAAATGCCTTGAATGAAAAATATACACCGTTAAAAGTACCGTTGATAGCTATAAATCCAATGGATTCATTGCTTTACGAAGAGGAGATTTTTTCATTAATGCAAACCAAGGCCCAATTGGAAAACTTTAATTTTCCATATTTACAGGATGAAAAACAATTGGTAAGTAAACAATTTGGAGCAGAACATACCCCCCAAGCCTTTATTATTTGGTTAGAAAATGGAAAATATGTAATTAAATACAAAGGGGCGATAGACGATAATGGAGAAGATCCTGCCAAAGCAACCCCCTTTTTAGCGAATGCTGTAAATGATTTATTGTCAAATAGACAATTGGATGAAGCAGCAACACCTTCTTTTGGCTGCCGGATTTTCTATCGCAAATAGGTGATCTTTAATGTCGGTACCCTTTCCAAGTTCCTCCGTATCGATAATTAGGGAGTTTTTTCGATGTTATGCAGCAAGATTCACAGACAAATATCCAAGTCTTTCCTTTACTCACTTGAATTCGGTATAAGGTACTATATTCCCGTTTGCATAGCTCACAGAATTTAGTTTTCATATAAAAGGATGCACTTTATATTTCAATACGTTTCCAATCTACACTAATATCAGAACCTTCGGCTAGGATTACGGAACTGGGAACGTTATCGGAAAGATGGGAAAACGCTGGGCCATACATCGACAAAAAATCACACTGAATATCATACTGAACCACATCGTTTACTTGCCATCGAGGATGATGGATTCGATATTCTTGGGTTCGTGATTCACTGATTTTTGTGTATCCATAGTAATGCTCGAAAATAAATTCCTTCAAACTTCCTTGTTCCATTTCACGTTTTTCTATACCAGCACTAACCGAAATTCTATTCCAATTCCGATTGGTTTTCCATTGATATTCAATTTCCTTTATACGGTCCCCAAACTGCATAGAATGTTTGGTAGGTATGGCAATATAATGCTCTTTGTACAGTTTGTTTGCCAACCATGCAACCGGTTTGTAGGGCACAGTTTCATTAATGAAAACGACTCCTCGTTGATATCCTTCGGTTGTTTTGCGCTTTACATAAAATCGTAAATTTATTTCTTCAAATGTCCCAAGAAAAGGGATAGGAATGCCGAAAATTGATGAATTTTTAAAAAGAAATCCAACCAAACTAACATAGGTTTTCCCTTGATGAAAATCTAATTCCACGCCTTTAGGTAAATAGGGAAGCAGAATACTGGGTTCAACTTCATAGTTCGCCATAATCAGGTTTTCCCAGCGAGCGGTTAAAAAGGTTTTCATATGAGATTAAGTAAATTAACTTTTAAACGCAGTAAATAGTTCTTTTGTCTAATTAAATTGCGACATGAAAAAGTTGGTTAAAATAGATTTACCGTTTTATAAAAAGTCAATTAAAGTTTATCGTCCTAAAAATAATTTAAGAAATTTAAGGAATGATGAAGATAATTATGAGAATGAAATACAACAATTTAACGGATATGATTTAACTTTAAGTTGTTTAAACGGAGTTGTTGTCGAAAATTCAAAATATTTCATTTCAAATTCGAATGGTAGTTTTTCCGATGGATTTGGGAATGTAAATACATCAATTTCAGAATTGGATCAATTTTTCATTTTGGATAAAAGCAATACTGAATACTCATTGAGGTGCTGGGATTTGGCATTGGAAATTAGAAATAGTCATATGTTAACAATCATTTTTGATACGGAAGAAAATGTCATTGGAGTTTTAAATCACACTGTTCGTAAAAAGTTCATTCATTTTAATAATTTCAAAAAGAATTTGGGACTGGATTTGAATTATCCTAATAATTTAATTGTCGAAAACACAAGATTCCACGAATTTGAATAAATGGGAAAATCAATCGTACAGATTGAATGAGAAAATTATTGGCCTATAATGTACTTCTAAATTCAATTGGGGTTTTGCCTGTTTTTTGTTTAAACAACCTACTGAAATATTGAGGATATTCAAATCCTAAAGAATACGCTACTTCGCTAACCGATCGATTCGATTGAATAAGTAAATTCTTCGCTTCTTCGATAACTGCATAATGTATATGATCCTGAGCGTTTAAACCTGTTTCTCGCTTTAATAAATCACTTAAATAATTGGGAGAAAGATTCAACTTGTTAGCTAGAAATTTTACGCTGGGTAAGCCATCGGCGTTTTTATCCTTATGCTCGAAATGAAAACGTAAAATCTGCTGAACTTTTACAACGATATCCGAATTCAGCGATTTACGCGTGATGAACTGTCTACTGTAATATCTAGAACAATAATTTAATAGCAGTTCGATGACAGAAACCAATAGGTTTTGACTGTGATTGTCTATATTTTCAGCAAGTTCTTCTTGGATTTTAATAATACAATCGTACAGAGTTTCTTTTTCTTTATTCGATAAATGTAATGCTTCTGATATTTCGTAAGAAAAAAATGTATAGTCTTTAATTCTATATCCTAACGGAGTTCCCCGAATCAAATCAGGATGGAAGAATAATCCCCAACCTTGCATATTTTCGGCAATTTCTACATCGTTGTCAATGGTAATCAATTGATTAGGTGATATGCAAAGTAAACTGCCGTCTTGAAAATCTACCGTTTTTCGGCCGTAACGAATGTGATTCCGACAATAATTTTTAAACATGATTGAATAAAAATCTGTTTTTAATGGAATCTCTTCCGACGAATGATCCCATAATTTGCCGAAATCAATTACTGCTATTAATGGATGATTGGCATAACCCAAATCCAAAAAGCGGTATAAATCCGATATGGTTTTTAAATGCAGTAGTTTATTCATTCATTATAATTTGAAGAACTTTTTATTCATGTTTACAATGAAATTATAGCCCAGCCATTTGCTGAGGAAGTTATACATTTTTGCATCTGAACCAGCCATGTAACGCAATGTATTCTTTCCATCGGTTGCGGCTGTAAAAATCACATCAGCAACAATATTTGCGGGCGAAGCATTTTTTACCATCTTGGGGAAAACGGCTGTTATTTTCTGAACAATTGTGTTGTACTCTGATTGATTAGAATCATAGTTGAAATCAAAGGATCTGCCTGCAAAATCAGTAGCAATTGCACCAGGTTCAATTATTTTCACTCGGCAACCAATTTGCTCAACTTCGTAGCGCAGTGACTCTGAAATTCCCTCTACCGCAAACTTGGTTCCATGATACAACGATCCCAGCGGGAATGTCATTTTACCACCCATCGAGGAAATGTTAATCACCATTCCTTGTTTGTTTTTTCGAAAATGGGACAACATTGCCCTAGTTACATCCAGCAAACCTATCACATTGGTATTAAATTGCTTTAAGATTCTTTCTCTGGGAAATGATTCCAAAGGGCCATAAGCTCCATAACCGGCATTATTGACAAGAACATCGATTTTGCCAAATTTCTTAAGTCCTAAATTAATGGCAGCGTCAATGGATGATAAATCCAAAACATCCAGTTGGGTAACTAATACATGGTCTAGTTTGGTTAACTCCGTTTCCAGATCCGGATTTCTCATTGTAGCGATTACATTCCAGCCTTTTTGTTGAAATAATTTGGCAGTCTCTTTGCCAATCCCACTGCTGCAACCGGTGATAAATATGGTTTGTTTCATGTTGATTTTTTGATGCAACAAATCTCTTTATCAATTTAAATCACCACGTATACAAATTCCGGTATCTCGTATACAAACCCACGGTTTATCTAAACTTGGGACAAGCAAGGCGCAAAATCAGACCGTTTCATCGTCTAAACTGAAAAGATCATTCACGGAACACGCTAAGATTTTAGAAAGTTTTAATCCTAATTCCAGCGACGGGTAGTACTTGTTGTTTTCTATTGCATTGATCGTTTGCCGAGATACACCCACCAGTTTTGCCAGTTCATCTTGTGAAATCTTTTTTATGGCACGATTGACCTTAATGTTGTTTTTCATTTTCGGCGATGTTGGATCATTGAAATTCTAAACCAAACGATAAAGGTAACCAAAACACTGAACATGGATATTAAAATTACTTGCCAATAAGCAAATCCATATACCAGTAGAGATACCAGTGCTAATAAGGTGTAATTAATAACCATCGACCACTTTAGCGCTTGAAATCGAAGGAAATTGGCATACTCGTCTTCGTCCGATTCGGCCGAAAATCCATGGATAAGCCCCGAAATACACAGCAATAAACAAAGGATTTCATCAAACCAATTGTTTTTGATCCATGATTGATTATGACCCAATAATGGGTCTTCCAAATTAAATAGATTAGGTACTGAAACTTCTATATTGATAGTTTCGGTAGTAATGACAGTGGCCATCAATAGAATACCTACTAGGGTAGCACTGTAAAAGACAATGCCCGAAGGGATGAGCCAGCGATTGGATAACAAATGATTGTTCATGTTTTTAAATATTTACGCCACAAATGTAAAATAAATTTTACTAATTGTAAAAAATATTTTACAAAATTGCTTCATGTTATAAAATTGAGCTAAATCGACATACCAAACGGAACTTGCAACCTTTTGTTTTTTAGTCGTCAATAACTTAGCTTCGAAGAGGAGTAAATTTAAATTCCTTTTAAGTCGATTAAAGTGATTTGTATCCTATGAAAAGATTTTTACTGCTGTTAACCATTATATTGACATTAAATCCATCCGTTTATGCCCAGTTGTCGGGGAATTATACCATCGGGGGAAATGTTGGCGCCTCCAACTTTGCTACATGGACCGATTTTGCTCAAGAATTTAACAAGGTAGGTGTTTCAGGTAAGGTACAAGTAACAATTCAAAGCAACACAAGCATTTCGAGTTGTATTGAGCTTAAACAGCATTCAACCTACCCAACAACCGCCACAAATACATTAGTTTTTACGGGTAATGGATATTCGGTAACAGGATCGATTACAAAAGAATTATTGCTACTGAATGGAGCAGATTATATCGAAATTAAGAATGTAAAATTTGTCAATAGCAGTAACACTGATTCAATAATTGGTATCCGAATCGCTAACCAAGCGGATTTTAATTCTATAAATGGATGTACCATTCAATTTAATGGGTCTTTCAATATAGCAAAATCAGCAAGTGCTTATATTGCGTTTGCTGATAATAACAGAAATCTGTTACAAACGAGTTCCAATCACTTGGGTGTAAACAATACGGTTAAATCATGTACTTTAACTACCACTGCAAACAATTCTCCCGGACCCTATTACGGAATTTTGCACCAAGGCGGAATAGATAGCTTTAAATCAGTAGGAACAAAAAACACTTTTGAAGGTAATAATATTCAGAATTTCTATACCAACGCTATTTTTAGTCGATATTCAAACGGTGATCGTTGGTTGAATAATACCATTACTCGCTCATCCGCTTCAAGTGCTTCTCCCGTAGATTCAAATTTAGTGGTCATAAAAATGGGTAATAGCTATTCCGCGAGCCAATCCACGTTAATTTTCGGCAATACGATAACCAATTTACCGTTTGTTGGCGCAACGGGTACCTCAAAAATCCGATTGAATTTGTTCGTTGGCATAGAATTAAATCAATGCGATGGGACATCAGCAACGGATTTTATTATTGAAGGAAATACAATCTCTCATAATGTTGGATATAACTATTTTGAAGGAATTACCGTTTTGGAAGGAGTGAAAGTAATTATAAAAAAGAATTTACTTTCATATAATCGTTGTTATTTCAATCGATTTAGTTACGGTTTTAAAATCTTAGGTACAACAGATATTGTAATTGTTCAAAATCGCATCACCAAAGAAATTATGGGTGAATTTATGAACCCATATAATGTTTGGAATCGTGTGATGTTTTTACAAACGATAAAATCCAAGTATCTTAAATTTAACCTCGTTGAAGATAATATTATTGATTCAAATATATGGCGTAGAGAAGGGGTTGTTTTTTTTGGAGAAGGAATAAACTACACATCATTATCAATGAGTAAAAATCAAGTATTCAATAATGAAGCAATTGCATTCAATTCAGGAGGCGTATATAGAGGTGGCCATATTCAAATTTTCAGTGTTGGGGTTGTGCAATCAAATTTGAACATCGTAGCGAATCTAGTAGCTAATAATAAAGTAGATTCTTTAGGGGAATTTATTTTTTTAATTCAGTATTTAAATGGCGGTTCCACTTCTTTGTCAAAAGAAAATAATATCTGCAACAATACGGTATATTTCACATCAGATCTGAACCTTAAATATGGTCCGGTTGGAATTTTTATAGACTTTAATGAATATACAAAAATAACTGGCAATATTTTTTATTATGATTGCCCTAATGCCACAATTTCAAAGACATTAGAGATTAATACAAACTTAACAACCACTCCATATATTTTAGAATTAGATCACAACACATATTACATAAGAGCAAAGTCTGAGAGTTGGAAAATTTATAGATTGAATTATACCAATTTTAAAGATTATAAGTCCTTGACCTTGGCTGGTAAAAACGAAAATAGTGTCAAGGTGAAATTTGCGGATGTAGAAAAAAATGATTTCAGACAGTATTCGATTTTGGCCCAAAACAATGTTCCGTATCGATCGATCAACGAAAAGGACATTTACAAGCGGGTTAGAAACAAGAAATTCCACGACCGAGGCGCCATTGAAACGTATTTTGATTTAGCTGCTGATAGTTCTGATTTAAAAGTCCCAAACACCGTATGTTCGGGTTGGAAGAGAGAATTAGGTATAAGAATAAAAAATAAAAACTCCGATACCGTATACGATTTTTACGTAGCCTATTCCGTAAATGGTATTGTAAATCGAGAGTTTGTTACCCAGCGTATTGCTTCCCAAGATACTTATACTTACTATTTTAAGAATCCTCTTATTATTAATGCGTTGGATTCAGTAACTGTCTGCGTTTATGTTGATGCGAAAGACGATACCTTAAGTAATGACACCTTCGTCTTCAAGACCTTTGTGAAACGTTCACCAGGCGGTAGTGCATTCATCCCTATCGATACCGTAGTTAATTCAAATAAGCCATGGTATCGTGCGGATGGTAGACCGGATGTGACAATCCTTGGATTGCCGGTAGTGTATTCTATGCCACCTCCGAGAACCTACTCAAATTCACAATTCGATACAGGTTGGTCGGCTTCTGTATCGGCTTATTCCTTTACCGGAAAAAACATCCCAGGAACTACATTAACCAAACCAAGCGGTATAAGTGATTTAACAATAACCTTTGAAACGAAGGATTCTAGTTTAGAAGATAGTGTAATTCGAATAGCTGTAACATTCACCAATTATCGAAACGGTTGTGATACTACGATCCTTAGAGAGGTTTATATTGCACCCGTAGCGTTGGCAAATTTTAAAACCCAAATTACCGCCTGTACGGGCGATACTCTGCAGTTTGAAAATGCGTCAAGCATAAAAAAAGGGTACTTTTACAGCACTTGGGATTTTGGGACGGGAATTAGTGCTGATACTTCTAGCGATATTAATTCAACGTTTGTTTACAGTAAACCAGGGATTTACAAAGTGAAATTAACCACCAAAACAGTAGATTTTGGATTTACCAATAGCAAAGAGATTGAGGTTGATATTGCTGAAACCCCGATGGTTGATTTCTCTAAAAAGAACAGCTGCTCAGGAGCCGAAGCCGAATTTATAAATAAATCATCGCCTGCTAAAGCTAAGAATTACTGGGATTTTGGGGATGGAAAAGGGGAAAGTAGAAATGATTCAACAAGGGTTGTAAATATTTATAAGAACGCAGGTATTTACACAATTAAACTGCGGATTGATAATAAAGGATGCATCGCTACAGCCCTACAAAAAATCCAACAATTTGAGACTCCAGTTGCTGCGTTTGATCAAGTATCGGGAAGATGTAGCAAGGAAATATTCCACTTTACAAATAAATCAACCATCTCAGCAGGTAAAATAGGTAGTCGATGGTATTTTAATAGTTATGATTCTGTTTCAACCGCTACCCATGGAAAAACTCGGTTGAACCAAGGCGGTAAAAACTGGATACAATTAATTGTTAAGTCCGATATGGGTTGTGCCGATACCCTAATGAAAGAAATAGTAGTGTACCAATCACCCATCGTTGATTTTGATGTGGATAGAGCCTGCAAATACGTTGTTTCTCAGTTTATCAATAAAACCTTATTTGACACGGTATTCAATAATAGTTATCGGTGGGATTTTGGAGACGGAACCAAATCTTCGTTAAAACTTCCTACAAAAAAATGGAATTCATTGGGCGGTTATACGGTGAAATTAGTAGTTGAATCGGCCAATCTATGCTCGGATTCTTTGAGTAAAAACATACAAGTATTAGAATCTGTATTTCCCGCTTTTTCGGCGAATAATGCCTGTTCAGGGGATCCCGTTTCTTTCAAAAATCTAACTACCTGGGAATCGGGGAAAATTAACTATCTGTGGGATTTTGCCGATAACACATTTAACAATACATCGGATCCAATCAAGTCATTCAATCCTAAAATCACCACTTCGTATTTTGTGACGTTAAAAGCTTCCATTACAGGCGGTTGCGCCGATTCGTTTACGCAGCGGGTTGATATCTACGAAACACCTAGGACCTGTGCAGTAGAGGCAATCCCAGATTATTCTCTATATCATTGGGGAATTAAAGTAAGTCCGAAAGATAAATTGGGAAATATCGGCGGACAGGATAACGTGGATTATACCTTCATTATCCCAGGTATTGACACTGTAACCGTATCAAATAGTGGAGCAACAGTCATCTTGGATAGTAAATCCGATGGAGTTTACACTGTTTTTATGACCGCCAAAATGCGTAATACTGGCAACTGTGTATGTTCCGGTAGTACCACCATTACCATAGATAGATTGGACATGTTAAACCAGGAATTGCTAAATACATGGCAAGTTCAAGCGAGTCCAAATCCCAATAATGGCAGTTTTAAGTTAAGCGTATTTGGGATTCAACAGGTGAATTCTCTGCGATTGAAAACCATGAACGGTGCGGTCATTAACGAAATGCTATCGCCAATTACCGTCCGTGCATCCAATACTATGCAAGAAGTCACAGTACAACAATTAAACATAAGTTCAGGGCTTTATATTCTTGAAGTTAACACGGATCTTGGTTCAAAAACCCTAAGGCTCATAGTTCAATAGTTGTGTACGATCCAGAAATAAATTGGCATTCCTACCGTAATGTTTACAGGGAATGTAATGGCCAGTGCCATCGGTAAAAACAACCCAGGATTTGCCTTGGGTACCGATATTTTCATGGCTGCGGGAACGGCAATATAGGATGCGCTTGCTGCAAGTATCGCAAATACAAATCGGTTTGAAATATCTACCACAACAACAGAACTAATGAAAGCTACCAAGGATCCATTAATCAATGGAACCAAAATAGCGAAACAAACGGGAAACCAGCCAAAGGAGAAAAAAGCTTTTAATTTTTTGCCACTATTAACGCCCATGTCTAGCAAAAAAATCGCCAAAAATCCTTTAAAAAGGTCATTGGTGAATGGTTTAATCCCTTCGGCTTGTTTGGCACTTGCTAATAGTCCGATGACTAAACTGCCTAATATTAACAAAACACTTCCATTAGTAAACGAATGATGTATGGCCGTTCGCTTTTGAATTCGTTCCCCATTTTGTTTGGCAAATACGGAAATCAATATGAGTCCAATAATAATGGCAGGAGATTCCATAATTGCCATGATGGCCACCATATGGCCATGCAAGCTTAATTGTTGCGATTCCAAGTAAGAAACCGCTGTAACAAAAGTAACGGCACTAACAGATCCGTAAGCCGCAGCGATTGCACCTGCGTCATAAACGGATAATTTTCTTTTTAGGATGAAAAAGGTGTAGCACGGGATAGCGATGGATAGAAAAATTCCAAGAAACATCGACCATAAAATATCTATGGTAAATGCTTCCCGAGATAATTCTTGTCCCCCTTTAAAACCAATGGCAAATAATAAGTACAATGATATAAACTTAGACGAACTGGGGGGTATTTCTAAATCGCTCTTGATGTATACCGCTACAATCCCTAATACAAAGAATAAAAGGGCAGGATTACTTAAATTCTCCATTAATAACCCCCAATTCATGATTCCATTTCCTCCCCGTTATCAATTGTCTGTTGTCGAATTCCCAGCGAACAAAAAATAATGCTGAATGCAGACCAAAGCTGCTGGTCTGTAGGGTGATAACTTTGTACCGCAACGAGGAAAAATATTATTCCCAATGCGATAAATAAACATTGTAAAATGGATGTGATTTGCATGTATTCGATTGGTGGGTACAAATTTCCGCAGGAGTGTTTATATGTTTTTATTTATATTTGATATGTTTATTATAAGTTTTTATTATGAATTATACATTGAATCAGCTACAAGTCTTCTTGAAAATTGTACAATGTAAAAGTGTAACCAGAGCTGCCGAAGAATTGCATTTAACTCAGCCTGCGGTTTCCATTCAGTTAAAGAATTTTCAAGAGCAGTTTGATATCCCATTAACAGAAGTTGTCGGGCGAAAGATTTACATCACCGATTTTGGAATGGAAATAGCCCAGGCTGCGGAGCGAATTATAAATGAAGTACATGCAATTAATTATAAAACGCTGGCTTTTAAAGGCCAGTTATTTGGGAAGTTGAAAATTTCTGTTGTTTCTACCGGTAAATATATTATGCCATTTTTTCTTAGTAATTTCATGAAAAAACATCCGGGAATAGAATTAGAAATGGACGTCACAAATAAAAGTTCGGTAATTGAAAGCTTGGAGAAAAATGAAGTTGATTTTGCCTTGGTTTCAATTTTACCAAAATCACTGCAAATAGAAAAACTGGATTTGTTGCAGAATAAATTATTTCTAGTGGGTTCGCGAAACGGAGGACAGAAACCGGATAATATCGCAATGTCGAAGTCCATTTTTGCCGATTTGCCTTTCATCTTTCGCGAAAGAGGGTCCGGTACACGACAAGCAATGGAACTATATTTTCAACAACATAAAATAGCGGTTAGACCATCCATGGAACTCACCTCCAATGAGGCAGTTAAGCAAGCGATACTCGCCGGATTGGGGTACTCAATAATGCCATTAATCGGGATTAAAAACGAGCTTTTTAACCATGAACTCGCCATTATTCCGGTTCCCAATCTTCCCATTACTACCACATGGAGTTTAATTTGGTTAACCGGAAAAAATCATTCTCCAGCCGCTCAACAATATTTATCTTACTTAACATCCGAGAAGCAAAATATTGTACAACAGCAATTCAATTGGTATGAAAATTATTAAAACGACTTAACTTGCAATCACTATGAAACGTTGGTGGTTAATAAGTTTGATACTTTTAATAGTATTTGAATGGATGCGTGTTTATTTCATCATGCCGATGCCTGGAAGTCAGCAGAACAATACCTTGGATATTGCTTATTTTTTACATCAATACCGCTGGGGTTTTCGTGTTCTGTTGTTGGCAGGAGTAATTCGTTGGTTACATTTAAGTTGGAGCCAATACAGAAAAACTACGGTTGTTTTATTGGCACTGCTGGCGCTATCGGCATATTTAACCAACAATCTGCTCAGCGCCGATTCGATGTTCTTATCCTTAAGAAATACCCGTTTTGCCAAGGCCGATAAGAGTTATATCGAAACCGATAGACTAGTCATTGGTGTTATTGATCATGGAGTACCCAAAGCCTATCCCATGAATATTTTGGCGCATCATCATCAAATTAGCGACACTCTGGATAAAAACCTTCCCATTTTTGCTACGTACTGCTCCGTTTGTAGAACGGCCATGGTGTATCGATATCCACAAAAAAATGGTAAACTGGAAAAATTTCGTTTAGTAGGAATGGATCATTTTAACGCCATGTTTGAAGACGAAGAATCGGGCTCTTGGTGGCAACAAGCAACGGGGGAGGCTGTGGCTGGTCCGAGAAAAGGGGAGCAATGGACCGTTTTGCCTTTCGTGCAAACCACGTTAAAACAATGGCTACAATGGTATCCGGATTCGTGGATTTTACAAGGCGAATCGGAGTTTGAGAAAAAATACAATCGATTAGAAAAGTATGACGATGGAAGCATCGAATCGGACTTGTTGCAACGCTCCGTAAGCTCTAACCATGCCAAAAATTGGTTGGCTTGGTTAGAAATCAATGGCGAGAAACGAAGTTATTCTTGGGAGCAATTGGAAAAGAAAAAGTGGCTAATAGATTCCTTTCAACAGCGTAAAATTATTGTTGCTACCCCAGACAATAAAAGTGTTTTGGCGTTTGAA
>JACCDW010255454.1_pt1 | contig 27201 bp, 32 predicted proteins | sample 7449781 | NCBI WGS metagenome assembly JACCDW01 (sample SAMN15323449, study PRJNA562643) | freshwater metagenome | isolation source: river surface water | place: USA:Blue River Watershed | collected 2017-08-18
ATTCGCTGGCAAAACAACCGAAGTGTTGTTGCGCGACGTGCAATACCACCCCTACAAACAACTCGTCTTGCACATCGATTTCCAACGCATCGATGCCAACACCAAGATGAAGAAGAAAGTGCCTTTGCACTACTCTGGCGAAGAGAACTCACCAGCTTTCAAAGTTGACAAGTGCTTGATCAACCGCATCGCTACTGAACTGGAAATCTCTTGCATGCCAAAAGATCTGCCTGAATTCATCGCTGTGGACTTGAGCAACTTGACCAAAGGTCACTCTTTGCACGCCAAAGACATCACCCTGCCCGCAGGCGTGACCGTTGTGGCTCCTGGCACTTCCAACCCCGTGTTGGTCGCCGTAGTGGCAACCAAGGCCGAAGAGCCAACACCTCAAGAAGCCGCAGCTGCTGCTGGCGACAACAAAAAGAAGAAGTAATTTTTCTTTTCTGCAATCCTTCATTGATTGCTTTGAACGGCTCACCTCGGTGGGCCGTTTTGCTTTTGGAATAATCATCACATGATCAAGCTCCTTGTTGGCCTGGGCAACCCCGGCACTGAATATGAAGCCACGCGTCACAACGCAGGCTTTTGGTGGATAGACACAGTGGCACGCGACCTCAAGGTCAGCCTTCAACCCGACCGCGCGTACCACGGTTTGGTAGCGCGCACCTCGGTCAAGGGCGAGAACGTGTGGCTGTTAGAGCCGCAAACCTTCATGAACCTCTCAGGCAAATCGGTAGGTGCATTGGCGCGCTTCTTCAAAATTCAACCACAAGAAATTTTGGTGGTGCACGACGAGTTGGACATCACGCCTGGCGAAGCCAAACTCAAACTCGGCGGCAGCCATGCTGGCCACAATGGCCTGCGCGACATCCATGCACAGCTCGGCACAGACCAATACTGGCGGCTGCGCATTGGCATTGGCCACCCCGGTGTGAAATCAGAGGTTGCGAACTGGGTGCTGAAGAAACCAGCGCCCGACCAACGCACCGCCATTGAAGACTGCATCACACGCACCAGCTTGGCCTTGCCGCATTTGCTTGCGGGCGATATGGTGAAAGCCACGCAAATGATTCACACCGCCAAGCCGCCCCGGCCCAAACCACCTCGGCCGACTACGCTTCCTGGCACTGAGAAGACAGGAGCTGCAGATGCTGACAAAACACAAGCCAAAGGGGCTGAAGCTAGCTGATCTTTTGCAAAGATTGCCGCCATGTGGCGTAGATGTGGGCAATGAATACACGCGTAACACGCAATGGCTGATCAGCCTCGCACTCACGTTTAACACGTGGTGCATCACAGCCACACAAGCCGACACGGTTTACCGCTGCGGTGAGGCGTACAGCGCCTCTAGCCAGTGCAGCCATGGGGCGGCGACAGAAGTCAAACCAGGCCCAGTGCTGCACACCACAGAGCCAGACAAAACTGACACTGCGACGCGCAACTTGCGTGATGCACAAGCTTTGGAGAAACAGCGCCTGCAAGCGGAACAACAAGCGGCTCAAGCAGCACGCATTCGACTCAACACACCCAGTGCGCCTTTAGCAGCGGCATCACTCAGCAACGTCAATCACAACGAGCCAAGCGCCAACAAGGGTAACCGTAGAGAGAAAGGTAAAGGCAAGCATGCCCGCAAACCAAATAACCCCTACTTCACAGCCGTAGATCCAACGGCATCGCCCAAAAAGAAAAGCACCGCCAAAGCGGTGCCTGCTAGTTCTAACCCCTAAAACACAACGCGCTTCAAGGCCAGGGTTGAATCACTTGGCTGTCTGCTGCAACAAACGAAACTTCGCCAGCAGTGCATCACGCCCCTCTACCCGCTCAGGGTTGACTGGAATGCAAGCCACTGGACACACCTGCACACACTGGGGCTCGTCGAAATGGCCCACGCACTCGGTGCATTTGTCAGGGTTGATTTCGTAAATCTCCGGCCCTAAGAAGATGGCTTCGTTCGGGCACTCGGGCTCACACACATCGCAGTTGATGCATTCGTCGGTGATCATCAAGGCCATAAAAAATCCGTCAAGGGGCTAAATAAAAGAGCAATTATCCCAGCTCACCTGCTGTTACCCAAGGGCGCAACACTTAGGCCACACCGTTGGCATGTGTTTGTGCAGCAAGTTGCTCACGCACTTCAAGCAAACGTTTTTGGCTGTACACGGGCTGATCAGGTAAATCGGCCAAGTGCGCGGCATCTGCCCAAAGCTGGATGTGCAGCCCACCATCGCGCCAAGCGACTTGATTGATGCCTGCATTGGGAATGTCACACACGCGCGGGCCGCTGAGCGACAAAGCTTGGGCATGACGCCACACCATGTCGAGCACACCACCGTGCGTGACCACCACCACGTGTTCACCGGCGTATTGCTGCGCCAGCTCTTGCAGCGCGGCAATCACGCGGTCATGAAACGCACGGGTCGTCTCCGCGCCCTCCACAGCCTCGTCGGCATCAAAGGCCAACCAACGTTGCCAAGCCTCAGGGTGTTGCGCTTGAATATCGGGACTGCGCATGCCTTCAAACATGCCGTAGCACTGCTCGCGCAGGCCTGCATTCAAGATGCAGGTGTGGCCCAGCACCTCGGCCACAGGCTGGGCAGTTTGTTGGGCACGCAGCAAATCACTGCTGATGAGTCGGGTGGGCACACGGCCCTGCGCTTGCCATTCGGTCAAGGCTTGCACCATGCGTGTTTTCAAACGCTGTGCTTGTTCAAAGCCCATGTCATTGAGCGGCACATCCAACTGGCCTTGAAAACGCAGGTCGCGGTTCCAAGCAGTTTCGCCGTGGCGGATGAGGAGAAAGTCAGTCACTTAGCGACGCGCTTAGCCAGCAAACGCTTGTACACGCCGGCCGACACCAAGTTCTGGCCATCGTCACCCGCACCCAGCAAAGAGATTTCGCGCACAAAGGTGCTGGAGATGAATTGGTATTTGGCGCTGGGCGTGAGGAACACCGTTTCCACCTCAGGCATCAGCTCGCGGTTCATGCCCGCGAGTTGAAACTCATAGTCAAAGTCGGTCACGGTGCGCACACCACGCACCATCACGGTTGCGTTGTGGCTGCGCACAAAGTCACGGGCCAAACCGGTGAAGGGCACCACTTCCACTTGGGGGTGTGCGGCCATCGCCTCACGCGCCATGTCCATGCGCTCGTCCAAGGTGAACAGGGTTTTCTTGTGGTGCGCCGTAGCCACTGCCAAGATGACTTTGTCAAACATGACCGCCGCACGCAACACGATGTCTTCATGGCCCAAGCTGATGGGGTCAAAAGTGCCGGGGTAAATGGCCACAACTTGCTTGGACATGAGTGCTCCTAAGTGTTTCTAAAAGTCAAAACTGATTATGCAATCCGGCGCAGCAGGTGCGCATGCACCGCACCCGCCTTGAGGTGGCGGTGCAAAGACAAACCCATGGGCTCAAGCTGCTCATCCGTCCACGCCACAGGGGCTTCGAGGTACACATAGCCATCGGCCTTCACCGCTTTGGCGGCGGCTTGCAACGCGGTCTCAAACAACGCGCCATCAAACGGCGGGTCAATGAAAATCAAATCCACACTGGCTGCACTGAGTTGCTTTAAGCACGCCACCCCATCGGTGCGCAGCACGTGCACATTGGTCGCCTTGAGGCGGCTCACTTGGGTGCTGAGCTGCGCCACCAGAGCGGGATCAAGTTCACACACCTGCACATGGGCCGCGCCACGTGAGGCGGCTTCAAAACCCAAAGCGCCAGTGCCCGCAAACGGGTCCACACAGCGCCAGCCCAAGAGTGATTGACCCAGCCAGTTGAACAAGGTTTCGCGCACACGGTCTGGTGTGGGGCGCAGGCCGGGCTTCAAAGCCACGGGCAGTTTGGTGCGGCGCCATTCGCCGCCGATGATGCGAACCTCACCTGCCCCTTTGTGCCGTTTTTCGGCGACGGGTTTGACAGGGGTGGCGTTGAAAGATTTTGGTGTGCGGGTTTTCATAGAATGGACTGATTCTAGAAACACCCACACATGTTTAGCTTCTTCAAGAAAAAAATCGCTGACCAACCTGCTGCAGAGACAACTGATAGCAGCACCGCTGCAGCTGCGAGTGCGGCATCAACGCAAGTCACCCCACAGCAGATGCCCGCCGAACGCCCCCGCGCAAGTTGGCTAGCTCGCTTAGGCACAGGCCTGCGCCGCACAGGCCAAAGCATCAGCACCGTGTTCACAGGCACGAAGATTGATGACGACCTGTATGAAGAACTAGAAACCGCCCTGCTCATGGCCGATGCGGGCGTGCAAGCCACCGAGTATTTGCTGAAAGACTTGAAGCAGCGCGTCAAAGATACAGGCACCACCGAGCCATCTGCCGTGAAGGCCTTGCTGGCTGCCTCGATTGCACAGCTGCTCAAACCTCTAGAAAAACCCCTCACCATCGGCGCACACAAACCCACCATCATCATGGTGGCGGGCGTCAATGGCGCAGGCAAAACCACCTCAATTGGCAAGCTCACCCGCCACTTGAGCGACAGCGGTGCCTCGGTGCTGCTGGCTGCGGCAGACACCTTCCGCGCAGCCGCCCGCGAGCAGCTCGCTGTTTGGGCCACCCGCAACACGGTAGAGATCGTCAGCCAAGAAGGCGGCGACCCTGCGTCTGTGAGCTTTGACGCCGTGACCGCAGGCCGCGCACGCGGCAAAGATGTGGTGTTGGTCGACACCGCAGGCCGTCTGCCCACGCAGCTACACCTGATGGAAGAGTTGAAGAAGATCAAACGCGTGGTGCAAAAGGCCGAGCCAACTGGACCACACGAAGTACTGTTGGTGATTGACGGCAACACCGGCCAAAACGCGCTTGCCCAAGTGAAGGCATTTGATGAAACGCTGGGTTTAACCGGCCTGATCGTCACCAAGCTCGATGGCACAGCTAAAGGCGGCGTGTTGGCTGCCATTGCGCTGTGGGGCCAAAGCCGCGCGGCTGAGGGTGGCTCGGCTGTGCCCGTGTATTTCATTGGCGTAGGAGAAGCCGTGGAAGACCTAGAAACCTTCAGCGCCCAAGAATTTGCCGACGCCCTATTGGGCTAAGTAAATAACGCTGACCTATCCTCGGTCAATCACGCTTCAACACCCCTTTCAAGCTCTCGCACCAGCGACCACAGCGCTCATGCGCCTCCACCACGGGATAGCTGTCCATACGGCCCTGCTTGCGCGTGAGCGGCGGCTGAATGTAATAGCCCAAACCGCAACGCAGCTGGGTTTCAGATGAATCGGAATTGAGCACATGCGCGCAGCTCTTGCAGCACTGAACAGCAATTCGCTCCAAGGTCATGGGTGGCATAACGGGCTCCTTAAATACTGTGATTATTTTCAGTATATGTTAAAAAACACAGTATCTCAATACCTTCACAATTCACGGGTAAACCCCTAAAATTCGCAAGGTTTAGCACTCAAGACCCATGAGTGCTAATATAGGTTTTAGTTATCCGAAAGGACTAATTCAATGACTGCAGTCACCCAACAGCCACACGCCATCACCAATCCTTGGGGCTTGGTACCGTCGCTGGGCAACCTTGATGCCTACATCACCGCTGCCAACCGCTTGCCCATGCTCACGCTTGAGCAAGAGCAGGAGTTTGCCCGTCAACTCAAAGACAACAACGACCTCGAAGCCGCTGGAAAGCTAGTGCTCTCGCACCTGCGTTTGGTGATCTCGGTGTCACGCCAATACTTGGGTTACGGCCTGCCCCACGCAGACCTAATCCAAGAAGGCAACATCGGTTTGATGAAAGCGGTCAAACGCTTTGACCCCGACCAAGGCGTGCGTTTGGTGAGCTACGCCATGCACTGGATCAAGGCCGAGATTCACGAATACATCTTGAAAAACTGGCGCATGGTCAAAGTGGCCACCACCAAGGCCCAGCGCAAACTGTTTTTCAACCTGCGCTCGATGAAGCAAGGCTTCAAGTCTGACGCGCTCGACAACACACACCGCAACACCCTCAACCCACACGAGGTGAATGCGGTCGCGACCAAGCTCAACGTCAAGCCAGAAGAAGTGCTGGAGATGGAAATGCGCATGTCCGGCGGCGATGTACTGCTAGACCCCACACCTAACGAAGACAGCGATGAAGCCTTTGGCCCCATCGCCTACTTGACCGACACCAACCACGAGCCCACCGCCATGATGGCGGCGCACCAGCGCGATGTATTGGCATCTGACGGCATCGCCGCTGCGCTGAACGTGCTCGATGAGCGCAGCCGCCGCATCGTGGAAGAGCGTTGGCTCAAAGTACAAGACAACGGCTCGGGTGGCATGACGCTGCACGACTTGGCCGCTGAATACGGTGTGAGCGCTGAGCGCATTCGCCAAATCGAAGTCGCTGCCATGAAGAAGATGAAAGCTGCTTTGGCTGAATACGCTTAAGCACCACGCATCAACAAAAGGGCCGCCATGCAAAACATGGCGGCCCTTTTTGTTTAGCTCAAGCCAACAGCGTTAAGGTGTGCTCTTAAGCAAAGTTTGGATGTCATGCGCCAAAACTTGCGCACCCACACCGTAGCGACTGTAGAGACGCAAGTTGCCTTGCGTGTCATACACATAGCTACCGGCAGAGTGGTCCATCGTGTAGCTGGTGGGTGTTTTACCGTCCACCTTTTTGTAATAAATTTTGTAGTCCTTGGCGACCACCGCCAATTGCTCAGGCGTCGGAATGAACGCCACAAATGTGGGATCGAAGTTCGCCATGTAGGCCTTGAGTAAATCGGTGGTGTCACGTGCAGGGTCCACCGTCACAAACACACCTTGCAGTTTGTCGCCATCAGCACCCATCAAACGCTTGACTTCAGCCAGCTCCACCATTGAGGTAGGGCACACATCGGGGCATTGCGTGTAACCGAAAAACAGCACCACCACTTTGCCTTTGAAATCAGAAAGGCTGCGACTTTGGCCGTTGTGGTCGGTCAGAGTGAAGCCCTTGGCGTAGTCAGCGCCCGTGATGTCAATGGCATTGAACTTTGGCTTGTCAGGGCTGCACGCCGCCAAGGCAAGCACAGCCAAGGCAGACAAGAAATATCGGCGTGTGTGTGTCAGCATCAGAGGTAATGGTCAATCAAAAGCGCTGCAAACAGCAGGCTGAGGTGGATCAATGAAAAACGGAAGGTTTTACGTGACAACTCGTCCGAGTAGTTGCGCCACAGAGCCCACGCGTAGCCACAAAAGCCAAGGCTCAAAATCACAGCGCTGACCAAATACAGCCAGCCACTCATGCGATACACAAAGGGCATCAAACACGCGGCAAACAACACAAAGGTGTAGAGCAAAATTTGCAAACGCGTGAACTCGTTGCCGTGCGTCACAGGCAACATAGGCAGCCCTGCTTTGCGATAGTCCTCCACGCGATACAAGGCCAAAGCCCAAAAGTGTGGTGGGGTCCACAAGAAAATAATGAGGAACAGGATCAAGGCCTCTGGGCTCACCTCGCCCGACATCGCAGCCCAGCCGAGTACGGGTGGCATCGCACCAGATGCGCCACCAATCACAATGTTTTGCGGCGTCAAAGGCTTCAAGATCACGGTGTAAATCACCGCATAGCCCACAAAGGTAGCAAACGTCAGCCACATGGTGAGTGGGTTCACCCACACATACAAAATCAGCGAGCCCACCGAGCACATGAGCGTCGAAAAAAGCAAGGTTTCGCGGTCACTCAACTCGCCTTTGGCGGTAGGCCGCCAGGCCGTGCGCTTCATGCGTGAATCAATGCCTTTCTCCACCAAGCAATTGAACGCGGCTGCGGCTCCAGCCACAAACCAAATGCCCAAACACGCCCACAACGCCAATTGCACCTCGGACCAAGACGGTACACCAGGCACAGCCAACACCATGCCGATCAGGGCACAAAACACAATGAGTTGAATCACACGCGGTTTGGTCAGCGCATTGAACTGGCGCAAACGAGACATCAAGGGGAAAGCGAGGCTCATAAACGGGGTCTCTTCACAATCAATTCAACACCGTGCTGCGCGAGGCACGCGCACCGGTCAAGATCCACATCAACACCACCACCAGCGCCGCAGCGCCACCGGTGTGCAACACAGCAGCCACCAAGGGCCAATCGAAGACGACGTTCGACAAGCCCGTGAGCAGTTGCAGCAACAAGCAAGCAAGCAACACATGCGCGGCGGTCTTCAGGGCCAACACTCGACGCAAAGAAAAGGCCAAGCCCGTCAGATAAACCAACACCACATAGGCAGCCAAACGATGCACATAGTGAATGGCCGTGAGCGACTCAAACACCAAAGGCTGACCCGATGCGTCAAGACCTAAGTGTCGCCACAAGGTAAAGCCCTGCTCAAAATTCATCAGTGGCCACCAACTGTTTTGGCACAGCGGAAACGTGTTGCATGCCAACACCGCGTAGTTCGTGCTGACCCAACCGCCCAACAGTACCTGCACGGTCAACAGCAACAAACCCAGCAGCGTGGCGCCAAATAGCGCAGGACGCAACAAAATAGACTGAGTGCGCGCACTAACCAAACGTTGACGTTGCACCTGTAGGGTGAGCAAAGCGAGCAGCACCAAGCCGCCCATCAAGTGCAAGGTGACGATGAGCGGAAACAATTTCATGGTGACAGTCAAAGCGCCAAATGCGCCTTGCACACCCACCCAAACCAAAGTGAATGTGGGCCACAGAACGCCAGAGGTTTCATCGCCACGCCTGCGGCGCGCCCATGCGAAGGCAGCCAACGTCAAGATCAAACCACCCACGGCCATGGCCATGTACCGATGAATCATTTCAATCCAGGCTTTGGTGTGCGTCACAGGACCATCAGGCATTTGGCTCTGCTCTAGGGCAATCGCAGACTGAGCGCCAACTGGGCTGGCGTAGCCATAACAACCCGGCCAGTCGGGGCAGCCCAGACCTGAATCGGTCAAGCGCGTGAACGCACCAAACAACACCAAGTCAAAGGTGATGAACAAGGTGATCAAAGTCAGCGCTTGTACGCGGCGTGCCGTGGACGCCTGCGGATTGCGCAGCCACACCCAACACAGCGGCACCAGGGCGACCAAGGCGCCCATGATGAGCAAGTGCAGCAACGGCGTGAGGTTGTAGAGGCTGTCAGTCATAACTCTGCCAGATTTACCGTCCAGCCTCGTCCCATGAGGCGGCAGCACGCAACAAGCGCTCAATGTCACGCTTGGTTTTCAAAGCCGCTTCAGGGCTGAGCTTCGCTGGAAAGCGCATCATCCATTGGCCGTGCGGGTCGACCAAATACAAATGGTCTTGCAAAGCTTGTCCTTGTGCGGGTTGCAGCCATTGCGCCAACGCCTCTTCGTTCACACGCAGCACCGTGGCTTCTTTCAGGCCTGGTGTGATGCTGCTGGGAATGTCTGCGTTGTCATGGATCAACCACACCCAATCGGTACGCGCACGGTCTTTACCAAGGCCCGCCAAAATTTGACGCTGCAAATACAGCTGCTGTTGGCAATCGGCTTGGCAATTGCCACCATTCACGCTGATCAAAAGCCATTGGCCTTTGAGCGATGGCAACTGCACACCATCGCCATTCAGTGCTCGCGCTGTCACATCAGGCAAGGCGCGTACGGGTTCAATCAAATCGCCAAAATTGCGACGCCCCTCGGGGCGCACCACGTAATACGTGAAATATGAAGCCACCACAGGTGCTGCACACACGAGCAACACCAAGATCATTCGTAAACGGCCCATGACTGTGCGCTTGGCGTCGGTGTGCAAGGCATCGGCGGGTGAAGGCAAGTCATACACCGTCATGCCCAAGGGCTGCTGAGATTTAGAGCGAGGAACGTCTTGCATGTCGATAAGGTTGAATGAATTGGAACCAAATGTAGAGCATCAGCTGCAGTGCAGCGAGTGCAAACCATTGAAAGGCATAGGCTAAGTTTTTTTCAACACCCGCCGTGATCTCAGGCCACTCACGCAGCAGACCATCGGAAGCAGCGTCGGTTTGTAAAACCACAGCGGCGAGCGCACCACTGGTGTCAGAGGCATAAGTATCTAAATCCAGATTTTGCCGAATCTTAGATACCCCTGATGCTGTGCTTGTTGCTTGCGGCTCTTGACTCAATGCCATCAAGCGAGAAGGCGGCGGGGCTATACGGCCATTCACTTGCACCCAACCACCTGGTGTTTGAATCGCGGGCAGCAGCGTTCGGTCCAACTGATGACGTGGCACCCAGCCACGCTGCACCAGCACACGCGTCGAAGCATCCAGCTGCAAAGGGGTGAGGACCCAAAAACCAGCGCGACCGTTCATGGCCCGATTGTCCAAATAGAGGGTGTGCTCAGGCAGCCATTCACCTTGCAACACCACGCGTTGATGCAGCGATTTGAAGTACGAAGGCTGGCCCAACACAGCGGCCGTGTCCAGAACAGGCTCCGCCATTTGAGCCATGATGGCCGCATGGCGTTGCTCCTTTTCGGCAGCACGCGATAGCTGCCAAAACCCCAATCGCGCCGTCAACACCACACCGACCAACATAGCCAATGTCACCCAAGCAAAAGCACGGTGACGTGGAATAGAGATAATGGTGGCCATGAAATTCATTGTTGCACTCGCCTTCTTAGCCATCCTCGCCAGCTTGGGCTCCGCCTTGGTCTTCATGATGCGCAATGGGCGCAGCGGTGAGACCAAATCGGGTCAGATGGTGAAAGCCTTGGGGCTCAGGGTCGGTATTTCAATCGTCTTGTTTATTTGTGTGTTGATTGGCTGGCAGCTGGGTTACATACAACCCACCGGCATTGCTGCGGGCCAATAAATTTCAGCCAACAAAAACAAAGGCCGCGCATGCGGCCTTTGTCACGTCTGGGTGTTGTCTTACAGCCAGTACACCAAGATGTACAAGCCCAACCAGACCACGTCTACAAAGTGCCAGTACCAAGCGGCACCTTCAAAGCCGAAATGCTTGTCCGCTGTGAAGTGGCCTTTTTGCAAACGCAAGGTGATCACCAACAACATCAACATACCCAAGAACACGTGAAAACCGTGAAAACCTGTGAGCATGTAAAACGTCGAACCATACACACCCGAGGTGAGCTTGAGGTTCATGTCGCTGTAGGCATGGGCGTATTCATAGCCTTGCACAAACAAGAACACCACGCCCAACAACACCGTGAGCCACATGAACTTGATCGTGGTGTCGCGCTTGTTTTGAATCAACGCGTGGTGCGCGATCGTCAGCGTCACGCCCGATGTCAACAACAAGGCGGTGTTGATGGTGGGCAACCAGAACGGTGTCATCACTTGGAAGGGCTCAATGATGCCTGCAGGTGAAGCTGTCATGCCTGCCGCAGCTGTGGGCCACACGGCTTTGAAATCAGGCCATAGCAAGGCGTTGTCCAAGCTACCCAACATCGGCACAGAGTGCGAGCGAGCCCACCACAAAGCAGAAAAGAAAGCACCAAAGAACATCACTTCAGAGAAGATGAACCAGCTCATGCTCCAGCGGAATGACAAATCGATTTTGTGACCGTATTGACCGCCTTCGCTCTCGGAAATGGCATCGCCGAACCATTGGTACAACACACCCAGCCAAAATGCAAGGCCAAAGAACAGGCAGTACTTGCCCCACTCTGCCCCATTGATCCATTGGCCTGCGCCAAGGATCACAAAAAACAGTCCCAAAGCAGCCATCGCCGGATGGCGTGACTCACCAGGTACGTAGTAGTAAGGCGTTGAGCCGTGTGAGGTGCTACTCATATCCACTCCTTCATTATTTCGCAACGACCAGATTGACCAAAACGATCAAGCTGATGACAAACACAAAAACTGCAACCAAGCCCACACCCAGCACATGCAAGGGCGTGATCTTGTCGATATCTTCTTGGAACTCGCTACTTTTACGAATTCCCAAAAATGACCATGCCACCGCCTTGACCGAACGCATGAGCGAGGTTTTGTTACTCATACGCCCGCCTTGACTTGGCGCGGCTCATCCAAAGCAGCCGTAGGCGCTGCAGGGGTTTTGGAGCCGACTTCAAAAAAGGTATACGACAAGGTGATGGTGGTCACATCTTTGGCTAACTTGGGATCAATCACAAACACCACAGGCCACTGCTTTTTCTCGCCAGGTGCCAAGGTGTATTGGTTGAAACAGAAACATTCCAATTTATTGAAATGCGCTGCCGCTTGGCGTGGCGCATAACTCGGAATGGCTTGGGCAGACATGACGCGGTCTTGCACGTTTTCAAACTCGTACATGACCGTCATCATCTCGCCGGGGTGCACTTGCAAAGAGCTTTGCGCAGGCTTGAACTTCCAAGGGCCGCGTGCATTGGCATCGAACTCGACCGTGATGGTGCGGCTCGTGTCCACTTGCGTGTTTTTCGCTTTGGCACGTGCGTTGCCAGAGCCTGGAATTTCGCGCTCGCCCAAAGCCAAGATGTTGATGCCTGTGAACTCACAGATCGCTTTGTACATGGGCACCAAGGCATAACCAAATGCAAACATGCCAGCCGCCACGACGACGAGCTTTTTGAACATCAACAAGTTATGACGAGGTGAGGCCATGGCTTCAGCGGTTCAACAACATGACTTTGACAAAAAATCCGACAAAGAACACCACCGCCACAGAGGCCAAGATCAGGCCCAAGCGGAGGTTGTTTTTGCGTTGATCTTGCGTCATGTTCAACCAATCACGCGAGTTGCTGTGGCATCCAGCTTGGGCGGGGTCTCAAAGGTGTGGAAAGGTGCAGGTGAAGGCACTTCCCATTCCAAACCTTCAGCCGCTTCCCAAGGCTTGGCAGCCGCTTTCTCGCCGTGACCGCGCATCGCTGGCAACACCACAAACAAGAAGAAGTACACCTGCGCAAAACCGAAGAAGAACGCACCGATCGATGCCACTGCATTGAAATCAGCAAACTGCATGGGGTAGTCAGCGTAACGACGAGGCATGCCAGCCAGCCCCAAGAAGTGCATCGGGAAGAACGTGACGTTGAACGAAATCAAGGTCCACCAGAAGTGAATTTGACCGCGCGTTTCGTTGTACATCACGCCGGTCCATTTGGGGCACCAGTAGTAGAAGCCAGCGAACATGGCAAACAACGAACCCGCCACCAGCACATAGTGGAAGTGAGCCACCACGTAGTAGGTGTCTTGCACCTGCGTATCAATCGGCGCCATCGACAGGATCAGGCCCGTGAAACCACCCATGGTGAACACAAAGATGAAGCCCACAGCAAACAACATGGGTGTTTCAAACGTCATGGAGCCGCGCCACATGGTGGCAATCCAGTTGAACACCTTCACGCCTGTGGGCACAGAGATCAACATCGTGGCGTACATGAAGAACAACTGGCCGGTCACAGGCATGCCTGTGGCATACATGTGGTGTGCCCAAACGATGAACGACAAAATCGCGATCGACGATGTGGCATACACCATGGAGGCATAACCAAACAATTTCTTGCGAGCAAATGCGGGCACGATGTGGCTGATGATGCCGAAGGCCGGCAAGATCATGATGTACACCTCTGGGTGACCGAAGAACCAGAAGATGTGCTGGTACATGATGGGGTCACCGCCGCCAGCGGGGTTGAAGAAGGTCGTGCCAAAGTGGCGGTCTGTCAGCGTCATGGTGATCGCGCCAGCCAACACGGGCATGACAGCGATCAACAAGTAAGCCGTGATCAACCAAGTCCAGACAAACATCGGCATCTTCATCAAGGTCATGCCTGGCGCGCGCATATTCAGCACGGTCACGATGATGTTGATGGAACCCATGATGGACGACGCACCCAACACGTGCATGGCAAAAATACCAGCGTCCATGGAGGGGCCCATTTGCAGGGTCAGCGGTGCATAAAGCGTCCAACCCGCAGCGGGTGCACCACCTGGCATAAAGAACGAGCCCGCCAACATGGCAGCCGCAGGAATCATCAACCAGAAGCTGAAGTTGTTCATGCGGGCAAAGGCCATGTCAGACGCGCCGATTTGCAACGGAATCATCCAGTTCGCAAAACCCACGAAGGCGGGCATGATGGCGCCGAACACCATGATGAGTCCATGCATGGTGGTGAGCTGGTTGAACAACTCGGGGTTGACCAACTGCAAGCCGGGCTGGAACAGCTCAGCGCGAATCAACAGCGCCAAGACGCCACCGATGATCAGCATGGTGAAAGCGAACAACAGGTACAAAGTACCAATGTCTTTGTGGTTGGTGGCGTACACCCAACGACGCCAGCCGTGAGGCGCGCCGTGGTGGTCATCGTGACCGTGGCCGTGAGAATCGAGTACTGCGCTCATGATGTGTTCCTTCTAAACGCTAGTTTTAACGGGCGGCCTTGACATCGGCAGGCTGAACCAGCTGGCCGGTCTTGTTGGACCAATTGTTTTTCGTGAAAGTAATCACAGCGGCAATGTCTGTGTCACTGAGTTGCTTCCAAGCAGGCATAGTCAAATTGTTTTGGCCGTTCAACAACACTTTGATCTGCTTATTCTTGTCAGCATCCAACACCACGGCAGCACCGTCGAGTGGTTTGATCGGGCCAGCGCCCTTGCCATTGGGTTGGTGGCAAGCGGCACAGTTAGCCGCATACACCTTCTCACCACGCTTAGACAAATCGGCCAAATTCCAAACCTTGGCAGGGTCGTCCATCTTGGCGGCCATCTTCTTTTGCTCTGTAGCAACCCAGGCACTGTAGTCAGCGGCACTGAGCACCTTCACATGAATCGGCATGTAGGCGTGCTCTTTGCCACACAACTCTTGGCACTGGCCGTAGTAGTCGCCCACAGCTTCTGCACGGAACCATGTATCACGCACAAAGCCGGGAATCGCATCTTGCTTGACGCCGAGGGACGGCACAGCAAACGCGTGAATCACGTCATTGGCGGTGGTGATGATGCGCACCTTTTTGTTGACGGGCACCACCAGTGGGTTATCCACTTTCAACAGGTAGTTGTCGATGTCCACGCCCTTGGCGCCGTTGTTTGACATTTCGCGCTGCTCGTTGTCGAGCGTCGAAATGAAAGCAATGCCCTCGCCTTGGCCTTTGATGTAGTCGTAGCCCCATTTCCACTGGTAACCCGTGGCTTTGATGGTGAGGTCAGCATTGGATGTGTCCTTTTGAGCCACCACCGCTTTGGTGGCAGGTAAGGCCATCAAGATCACGATGATGAAAGGAATGACGGTCCATGCAATTTCGACCTTGACCGATTCGTGAAAGCTGGCCGACTTGTGCCCCACCGATTTGCGGTGCTTCCAGATGGAATAGAACATCACACCGAACACCGCCACAAAAATGACGGTACAGATGATGAGCATGAACCAATGTAACCAGCCTTGCTCAATGGCAATTTTGGTCGCGCCAGGTTGGAGGTTCAGTTGTCGAACGCCAGGGCCACCTGGCAAATCGTTCACTGCCCAAGCCGCTGTGCTCGCCCATGCGGCGAGAAACAACACACCTGAAGTCAACTTTTGTAAAAGATTGTTCTTCATCACTTTGATTGCCTCAATGTTTTTTATCTTTAGGACTACAAACGCCGCCAAACATTGAGTTAACTCAAGCTGTCTTGGTGGAATTTGCGCTACAAGCTTCCATTTAAAATCATACAGAGCGAGCACTAGGGGATTGCCCTAGTAGGGTTCGCATGTCTTGCAACGACACCGAACTGTGCTGCTCTACTTTCAGGCGTGGCAATGGCTTCAAAGCATGGCCATAAATAACTTCAACCGTCAATGTCAAACGCCCATCTTGCTGTGGTTTAGCCAACAACAACAGCGCATTTTCAAACCGCGCCAACCACTGTTTACCACGCAGACCAGCAAAGCGATCACGGTGTAAGTTGCGGCCCAGCAAGCGAAAGTCGGCAATCAAGCTCTGCGTCGATGCATAGGTCAACGTGATGCGCTCCATGTCCATCACGGGCTCTGCAAATCCAGCTTGCACCAGCATGTCACCCCAGTCATGCATGTCGGTGAAACTGTGGCATGCAGGCGGCCAGCCTTGATTTTGGTACACCTCAGCCAGCTCGCGCAGCGTGTCCGGTCCGAGACACGAGAACATCAAAAAGCCATCCACAGCTAACAGTTGGTGCCATTTCCGCAACAAAGTTTGCGGATCTTCGCTCGTGTGCAACGCCATATTGGCCCACAACATATCGGCGCTGCCTGGCTCTGATGCACCAAATGTCAAAGCATCCTGCTTCAACCAGCGCCGCCACCAAGGCGCTTGCAGTGCCTGGCGCGCCAACTGTTCACGTTCAACACTGGTTTCCAACACTTGGCAATGCGCCTGCGGGTAACGTGCACTTAGCTTGGCGTGCGTTTGCAGGCCGCCACTCACAGGTGCCCAATCCACCCAGAATTTGGGTTGTAAGCGAATCCACTGCAAACGGTCTTCCATACGTCGGCCAATTTCCTCGTTCAGCCAAGGCGAAGCCGCATGTGGCCATGTGGCCCAACGGGCACTGGCCACAGGGTCAAGCGTGGGGGGCGTATCAGGCGAGGAAGGTTCAGACATAGCCCCTATTATCGACACCCCATCCTTCGCAAACATTGCACAGTGCTTCAACCCAAATGAACGCAATGTCTTTTAAATGTGGGACATGCTGCGCTTACCTAGCCTTTGCCACATTTGCCACCGCTGGCCCAGCCAGCCTTTGTGCGCGCCCTGCGTTGAACGCTTTGCACAGCCCACACAACGCTGCCCCACATGCGCCCTCACCCTCACTCAGCCCAAGTGCCACAACTGCGCCCAGCACCCCAGCCCGCTAGACGCCTGTGTGGCCGCCGTGAGCTACACCTTTCCGTGGGCAGGCTGCATTGCGCGCTTTAAGTTTCAAGCTGACCCCAGCCTCGCCCGCGCCTTGGCCCACCTCATGCGCCACGCCCCGTGGGTGGAGCCTGCGCTGGATGCCGCCACGTTGGTGGTGCCCATGCCCCTCTCCCCCACACGCCTGCGCGAACGCGGCTTTAACCAAGCGCTAGAGCTGGCCCGCCACTTGGCCCCACACAAAACACACGCTCACACCTTGCTGCGCCAAGGCGACAGCGCCCACCAAGTAGGTGCCTTGCGCCAAGAGCGGCTAGACCATGTGCGCGATGCATTTTGGGTCGCACCCGAGCGCGTGTCTGCCGTGCGAAATCAGCGCGTGGTGCTGGTGGACGATGTGATGACCACTGGGGCTTCGATGTATGAGGCGGCGCAGGCCTTGCGGGTGGCGGGGGCTGGTCACATCACTGGGCTGGTGCTGGCACGCACGGAAGAACGCGAAGCACATCACTGACGCAACGAAGCCCCTCGCTCATGCGGGACAATGCACACATGTTCCACATCGTCCTCGTCCACCCCGAAATTCCGCCCAACACGGGCAATGTCATCCGCTTAGCGGCCAACACGGGTTGCACCTTGCATTTGGTCGAACCCTTGGGCTTCTCGATGGAAGACAAGCACATGCGCCGCGCGGGCTTGGACTATCACGAGTACGCGCCCGTGCTGCGCCACGCCGACTGGGCCACATTTTTGAACGACGCCAAACCCGACCCCGCCCGGATGTTTGCCATGACCACCAAAGGCTCTAGCACCGCGCACGACATGGCATTTCAGCCCGGCGATTGGTTTGTGTTTGGGTCGGAGACCAGCGGCTTGCCCGTGGACATTCGCGAAAGCTTCCCCCTCAGCCAGCGCCTGCGCCTGCCCATGCGTGCGGACCAGCGCAGCCTGAACCTATCAAACTCAGTGGCCGTCATCACCTATGAGGCTTGGCGTCAAAACGGGTTTGTGGGCAAAGCCTGAAAACGACCATACACCCCGTTGATTCAAGTTAAGGCTTATAGCGTTCTGCGTAGCAACATATAGCCTTAGGTTTTAAGGCCTCGCCTACACTAGAGGGCTTGATTTATATAGATTTATTCCAGTCATGAGTGCATTCCTAGACGAAGAAGTTTTGTCCGTCCACCACTGGACCGACCGCCTGTTCAGCTTCACCACCACACGCGACACCTCGCTGCGTTTCTCAAACGGCCACTTCACCATGATTGGCTTGCGCGGCGAAAACGGCAAACCCTTGTTGCGCGCCTACAGCATCGTCAGCGCCAACTACGAAGAACACTTGGAATTCCTGAGCATCAAGGTGCAAGACGGTCCCCTCACCTCCAAGCTGCAACACATCAAAGTGGGCGACAAAATTGTGGTCGGCAAAAAGCCCACCGGCACTTTGTTGATCGACTACTTGTTGCCCGCCAAAAACCTGTACCTCATCGGCACGGGTACAGGATTGGCCCCGTTCCTCAGCATCGTGCGTGACCCTGATACGTATGAGCGTTTCGAGAAAGTCATCTTGGTCCACGGCGTGCGTGAAGTCAAAGAGCTGGCCTACCACGACTACTTGACCGAAGAGTTGCCCAAGCACGAGTTCTTGGGCGAGATGGTCAGCAACCAAATGCTGTACTACCCCACCGTCACCCGCGAGCCTTATAAAAACCAAGGTCGCGTGACCGACTTGCTCACGTCCAACAAACTGACACAAGACTTGGGCTTGCCCAACCTTGACCCAGCCAACGACCGCATCATGATTTGCGGCAGCCCGGGCCTGAACAAAGACATGCGCAGCTTGCTCGAAGAGCGTGGCTTCAAAGAAGGCTCCACCACCACCCCTGGCGACTTTGTGGTGGAACGTGCGTTCGTTGAACAGTAATCTCATCCATCATGTTTGAACCCAGCCAAGCCGACGTCCGGCGCTTCTTCTGCTCCGTCTACGCCAAGTGGCGTGAGGGGCAGCCCATGGATGCGCTGGAAACCTTGGCCAGCCAATGGGTGGCCGAGCACCCCGAGTACCACGCCGACTTTTCAGACGTCGATGCCGCACTCGAGCGCATGTACGAGGTGAAAGACGGCAAGACCAATCCCTTCTTGCATTTGTCCATGCACCTGTCGGTGAGCGAGCAATGCTCGATTGACCAACCGCGCGGCATTCGCCAAGCAGTGGAACTGCTCACCGCCAAACGTGATTCACTGCACGATGCACACCATGAAACCATGGATGCGTTGGGCCAAATGATTTGGGAAAGCCAACGCAGTGGCCGCCCACCCGATGGCCATGCCTACATTGACGCGGTGCAACGCCGAGCCACCAAAGACTGAAGCAAAGGCGCATTAAGATCTCCCAAAATACAAACAGGAGACAAACAATGCGCCACTTCTCAATTAAGTCCAACTCTCGCCGCACCTTGTGTGCCGGCATCGCCATCGCAGCGCTCAGTGCCATTGGCCTGCCCGCCGCACACGCACAAACCTACCCCAACAAACCCATCAAGTTTGTCGTGCCTTTCAGTGCAGGCAGCGCCACCGACAACGTGGGCCGCATCTTGGCCCAAGCCATGGGTGACGCGATGGGGCAAACCATCACGGTGGAAAACAAAGCCGGTGCCAACGGCATCTTGGGTGCTGAAATGGTCAAAGGCGCGCCAGCCGACGGCTACACCTTCTTGGTCACCACCAGCACCACACAAGCCGCGAACGTGCACCTGTACCGCAAGCTGCCGTACGACCCCGTGAAAGACTTCACACCCATTGGCAAGATTGGTGAGACCGGCTTTATCTTGATGGTCAACACCGACTTCCCTGCCAAAGACATGAAAGAGTTTGTGAGCTACGCCAAGGCCAACCCAGGCAAGCTCGCGTTTGGCCATGGTTCATCGGGCTCACTTGTGTCGGCCGCCATGCTCACCGAATTGGCAGGCCTTCAAACCGTCAACGTGCCCTACAAAAGCATTCCCCCTGCTTTGACTGATTTACTGGGTGGCCAAATTCAATTCGCCTTTGCCGACACAGGTAATGCTGTGTCGCAAATGAACGGTGGCCGCATGCGTGGCCTAGGTGTGACCACCAAAAAACGCGCAGGCAAAGCGCCCAACGTGCCGCCCATTGGCGACACCGTGAAAGACTACAACGTGAGCGCGTGGTTCGGTCTCATGGCCCCAGCTGGCATGCCCGCTGATGTACAAAAGAAAGCCACAGCCACTTTGATGGCAGTGCTGGCCAAACCAGAAGTGCGCGAAAAAATTCAAGGTGTTGGCATTGACCTGGATGTGGAAGACTCCGCCACACTCGCCAAAACCATCGACGCCGAAATCAAAAAATGGGGCGGCTGGGTCAAAACCGCTGGCATCACACCTGAATAAGCCATGAGCCTGACTGACAACGCAAGCCTGCAAGGCGCACTCGCAGGTTTGCGCGTGATTGATTTGACGGGCGTGGTGCTCGGCCCCTACGCCACACAAATCTTGGGCGACTACGGCGCTGACGTCATCAAGATCGAGCCGCCCAGCGGTGACATCATGCGCCACGCTGGCCCCATGAAGCACCCGGGCATGGGCCACATCTTCATCAACGCCAACCGCAACAAACGCTCGGTAGTGCTGGACTTGAAAAAGCCAGAACAACGCGAGCAGTTGTTGGCCTTGTGCAAAACCGCAGATGTACTGACCTACAACATCCGCCCAGCCGCCATGGCGCGCTTAGGTTTGTCGTATGACACGCTGCGCACCGTCAACCCACGCTTGATCGTGTGTGGCGCGTATGGCTACAGCGAAGGTGGCCCCTACTCAGACTGGCCCGCGTACGACGATCTGATTCAAGGCGCTGTCGGTATGCCTTGGCTGATGACACAAAGCGGCAGCACCGAACCACGCTACGCGCCCACCACGTTTGCCGACCGTGTGACAGGGCTCAACATGGTGCACGCGGTGATGGCCGCCATCATTGCGCGCTACCGCACAGGTATTGGCCAGCATGTAGAAGTGCCGATGTTTGAATGCCTGTTGCAGTTTGTGTTGGGTGATCACTTGTGTGGCGAAACATGGAAGCCCTCACTTGGCGGCATGGGCTACGCACGCTTGCTTGCCGTCAATCGCAAACCCTACGCCACTCAAGATGGCCACATCTGCGCCCTCATGTACAACGACACACATTGGCGTGATTTTTTGAAACTGGTGGGCCAGCCTGATTTGTTTCAAACCGACGCACGCTTTGCCACGCATGCAGATCGACTCAAGAACATCGATGCGCTGTATGGTGTGGTTGGCGAACACATGCGCACGCGCACCAGTGCCGAGTGGATGAAAGACTTCACCGCGCATGACATCCCCGTCATGCCCATGATGAAACTCGACGATTTGCTGACCGACCCACACTTGGCCGCCACGCAAGGCTGGCTAGATGTGCCGCATCCGTTTGAAGGTATGTTGCGTCAACTGCGTCCACCCGTGCGCATGAGCGGCACACCGACAGGCGTGTGGCGCCCCGCACCGCGTTTGGGTGAACATACCGACGAAGTGCTGAGCAGCCTCAAAACTTGAAGCTAAGGTCTGTGCTACAACTGCCAAGACACTGCCGTCGCAAATGGAAAAGCACATGCACACCCCCTCTCAACCACTCGGTGCCCAAACCGTTTCAGCAGCAGATTTGCGACTGACCATCCAACCCACAGAGCTGGGCTTTAGCGACACCTCCGAATTGGTGTCACACGCCCTGCCGTGGATTGGCCAAGAGCGCGCCGAGACAGCCGCGCGCTTTGGCTTGGAAATGACGCAAGCCAACTACAACTTGTTTGTGTTGGGTGAAGTCGGTAGCGGTCGCTCAACCTTGCTTCGACAAATGATGCACAGCGTCGCGGCCACCCGAGCTGTACCACCTGACCTGTGCTACTTGCACAACTTCGACACACCAGAGCATCCGCACGCGGTGCACATTCCCGCAGGCGAAGGCCGCAAGCTGCGCGTGCACATGGCTCAGCTCACCAAAACACTGCTCGCTGAAATTCCCAAACGCTTGACCGCCCAAGACTTCAAAGTGGAGAGCGAGCACATCGAGAAAACCTACAAGCAAGAAGAAGACCGCGCCTACGCCGTACTGGATGCGTTTGCTGAGGCGCGCAGTTTTTCGCTGTTTCGCGAAGGCGGGCATTTGGTGTTCACCCTGCGCGATGAAAAAGGCGTGCCTTTGACAGAAGCCGAAGCACTGGCTTTGCCCAAAGAGCGACGCACGGCCATCGACCAAGCCGAGGTGGAGCTGCGCGCCGAGATTGCCAACTTCCTCGACAAAACACGTCCGATTGACCGTGTCAAAAACGAAGGCTTGGCCGCCTTGCGTCGCCAAACCATCAAGCCCATGTTGGAGCAAGAGTTAACGCACATCCAACAAGCCTTGTCCAAACCCAGCCAAGACAACGCCAAGCTCGCGCATTACTTTCAAAAAGTCATGGCGGATGTGCTGGAACACATCGAACTGTTTGAGCCCCGCGACGATGACGAAGAAGAAACACGCCTCGAAGCCCTCAACACCTTGCTGCTGCGCTACCGCGTGAACGTGGCCGTGGACAACCACGACACACACGGCGCGCCCGTGTTGGTCGAAGACAACCCCGTGTTTCGCACCTTGTTTGGCAGCGTGGAATACCAAACCGAAGACGATGTGTTGATGACCGACTTCTCGCGCATCCGCGCCGGCAGCTTGCTCAAGGCACACGGTGGATTTTTGATGCTGCATGTGCGCGACTTACTGACCGATGCCTTGGTGTGGGAAAAGCTCTCACGCTTTTTGCGCAGTGGTCGTTTGCAGATTGAAGAATCAGGCTTGCACCTCTCGCCCATCGCATCGGTGGCACTCGAACCCGAGGCCGTACACATCGACGTGAAGATTGTGCTGATTGGCACCGTCGAGGAGTACTACGTGTTGCAAGAAGGCGCACCCGAGTTCTTCCGTCGCTTCATGTGCAAAGTGGAATTTTCCGAAAGCTTTACGGCCAATGCAGGCACGCACCGCGCCTCCGCCATCTTTGTGGCACACAGTTGCCAGCGCCTAGGTTTGCCACATTTCAACGCCGATGCAGTGGCCCGCTTGATCGAATGCACGCACCGCGAGGTGGATGACCAGACGCGTCAAAGCGCGTTGTTCTCGCACACCGAATCACTCATCATTGAAAGCGCCAGTCACGCTCGCCAACGCAGCGCAGACAAGGTGCAAGCTGCCGATGTGGATGCCGCCATCGCGGCACGCAATTTCAGAAACGGCTACATCGAGCAGCGTTTGCAAGAATCCATCACCGATGGCGAACGGCTGATTTCTTTGCAAGGCGAACAAATAGGCCAACTCAATGGCCTCACCGTCATCGAGCTGGGCGACCATGCCTTTGGCTTTCCTGTGCGTGTCACGGCACGCACTTATGCGGGCAACGAGGGATTGGTCAACATCGAACGCGAAGTGAAGTTGTCAGGCCCAATTCACGACAAGGGTGTGCTCATCTTGCACAGCTATTTGTCAGCGCTGTTTTCGCACATCGCACCTTTGGCCTTCAACGCCTCAGTGGTGTTTGAGCAAGAGTACAGCGGCGTCGAGGGCGACTCTGCGTCGTGTGCCGAGCTGTATGCCCTGCTGTCCTCTCTCTCAGGCTTGCCACTCAAACAAAATATTGCGGTCACGGGTGCGGTCAATCAAAACGGCGAAATTTTGCCCGTGGGTGGCGTGAACGAAAAAATCGAAGGCTTCTTTCGCACCTGCAAAGCCCAAGGCTTGGACGGCACACAAGGCGCCTTGATTCCCAGTCGCAACCGTCATCATTTGATGCTCAGCCAAGACGTGGTGGATGCTGTCGCACAAGGACAATTTCACATTTACACCGCAGAGCATGCCAGCGAAGGGGCTGAGCTCTTGATGGGCACCGTCTTTGGCAAAGAGCTCAAAGGAGGCAGCTATGAAGCGCAAAGCATCTTGGCCTTGGCCGATAAAACGCTACAAGCCTACCGACGTGCCTGCCACAAAGAGCCCGCACAAAGCGTGCGGCACATGAGCCACAAATTTCAAAAGCAACTCGACGGCAAATAAAAAAAGCCCCACTGCGTGGGGCTTTCGCTCAGGCAAACCGTTGCTTTAACGGAACTTGCTCTGAGGCACCGTTTTAAGATCGCCTTGCTGAGAAGCAACGTAGTTGGCCAGCTCTTTCAGTTCGGCGTTGCTGAATTGTTTGGCCACGCCACCCATCACCCCATTGCTTCGGCCCCAAGTTGCAGTGCCCTCTACCTTGTAAGACTTCAAAGCCACAAACAAGTAGTCTGGATGTTGACCTGCAATTTTTGGATAGCTGGGGTCGATGGGTTTGGCAAAGTTTTCACCATGGCATGAAGCACATGCACCTTTGGTAAGCAAAGCGGCCACTTTGGCGTTGGGCTCAGTCGCCTTGGCTGGCAACTCTGCACCAGCAACCTTGCCATGATTGGCGTAGTAGGCAGAAATATCGGCCATGTCTTGGTCACTCAAACTGTCGGCAATGCCTCGCATGGTGGGGTGCTTGCGCTCGCCTTTTTTGTAGGCGTTCAACACGGTGGTGATGTACTTTTCGCTTTGGCCAGAAATTTTGGGTACTTTGTAAACTTCAGGAAAACTGGCTTGATAGCCTGTGATGCCGTGGCAACCGATACACATCGCGATTTTCTTTTCACCTGCGTTAGCATCGCCTTTGACGTCTTGGGCCAATGAGAGCGACGACACAGCAGATACAGTCAGAGCAAACGCGAACGAGACAAACTTTTTCATATGCAAACCACAATCCCTAGAGGTTGATGTAACCCAAATAATAGACGGAACGACCCATGAAATTCAAAGGCACTGACACCTACGTTGCAACCCAAGACCTGATGCTCGCGGTCAACGCGGCCATCGCACTCAAGCGACCCTTGCTGGTCAAGGGCGAACCAGGCACAGGCAAGACTATGCTTGCAGAAGAGGTGGCCCAAGCCCTGGGTTTACCCCTGTTGCAATGGCACATCAAATCCACGACCAAGGCCCAACAAGGCCTGTATGAATACGATGCCGTGAGCCGTTTGCGCGACAGCCAGATGGCTGATACCGAGAGCGCAGAACGCGTCAAAGACATCAACAACTACATCCTCAAAGGCGTGTTGTGGCAAGCGTTCACCTCCGAGCAACCCGTGGCCTTGTTGATCGACGAGATCGACAAAGCCGACATCGAGTTCCCCAACGATTTGTTGCGCGAGCTCGACCGCATGGAGTTTTATTGCTACGAAACACGCCAGCTCATCAAGGCCAAAAATCGCCCTTTGGTGTTCATCACCTCGAACAACGAGAAAGAGCTGCCAGATGCGTTTTTGCGCCGCTGCTTCTTTCACTACATCAAGTTCCCAGACGCTGACACCATGCGCCACATCGTGCAGGTGCACTTCCCCACCATCAAGCAAGACTTGTTGAGCGTGGCGATGAAGACCTTCTTTGACATTCGCAACTTGCCCGGATTGAAGAAAAAACCATCGACCAGTGAGTTGATTGACTGGCTCAAGTTGCTGGTGGCCGAAGACATCCCAATTGAAGCCCTGCAAACCGCAGACGACAAAGTATCCATCCCACCACTCGTGGGCGCGCTGCTGAAAAACGAGCAAGACACCACGCTGTTTGAAAAGCTGGTGTTCATGCAAAGCCGTAACCGTTAAGAAGAGATCACCATGTTTGCATCCCTCATCGAAGGCCTGACCGACGCCATTGGCTTCGTCGTAGGCGCATTGCTCGGCTATGGCTTAGGCGTGGCATTTGGCTTGAATTTGTTTGCCGAAGGCTATGGCACGGGCAGCATCATTGCCATCTTGCTGGTCGGCATTGGTGGCGGCATGGGCTTGCAAGCAGCACGCCACTTTCGTGCTCCTAAGCAAGACACCGAATAAAACTACGCCATGCTGATCGACTTCTTCTACACCCTGCGCGCGGCCAAGCTGCCGGTTTCGGTGAAGGAGTACCTCACGCTGCTGGAGGCGCTGCAAAAGCAAGTGGTGGGGCCTGGTAGCAATGCCTGCAGCATGGACGATTTTTATGTATTGAGCCGCCTCATCTTGGTCAAAGATGAAAAGCATTACGACAAGTTTGACCGCGCGTTCGGTGCGTACTTCAAAGGCGTGGAGCTGCTGACCGACTTCACCAAAGAAGTACCGTTGGATTGGTTAGAAAAAATCCTTCAAAAAGAACTCACCCCTGAACAAAAAGCCGCCATCGAAAAAATGGGCTGGGACGAGTTGATGGAGACGCTGAAAAAACGTCTCGAGGAACAAAAAGAACGCCACGAAGGTGGCAACAAGTGGATTGGCACAGGTGGCACATCGCCTTTTGGCAATGGTGGCTACAACCCACAAGGCATTCGCATTGGCGGTAAAGGCGGTAACCGCAGCGCCGTGAAAGTGTGGGACCAACGCGCCTACCGCGACTACGACGACACCCAAGAGCTGGGCACACGCAACATCAAAGTGGCCTTGCGTCGCTTGCGTCGCTTTGCACGTGAAGGCTCGGCCGAAGAGCTGGACCTTGACGGCACGATTCATAAGACCGCAGCAAATGCAGGCTTTTTAGACATCTTGATGCGCCCCGAGCGCCACAACAATGTGAAGGTGTTGTTGCTCATGGATGTGGGCGGCACCATGGACGATCACATCGCCCGCGTGGGAGAGTTGTTCAGCGCGGCCAAAGCCGAGTTCAAACATCTGGAGTTTTATTACTTCCACAACTGCGTGTACGACTTCATGTGGCGCAACAACAAACGTCGCTACGCTGAGAAGTTTGAGACCTGGGACATCATTCGCAAGTACAACAAAGACTACAAGCTCATCTTCATTGGCGACGCCACCATGAGCCCGTATGAAATTGTGCAGCCCGGTGGCAGCGTGGAATACAACAACGAAGAAGCCGGTGCCGAGTGGTTGCAACGCCTGCTACACGCGTTTCCTAAATTTGCGTGGATCAACCCCGAACCACAAGGCGTGTGGGAATACCGCCAAAGCATTGCGATGATTCAACAAATCGTCAGCAACCGCATGTACCCGCTCACGCTCAAAGGCTTGGAAGAAGCCATGCGAATGCTGAGCAAGTGACACCGTAAAATACACACGGGTTGCCACCGTAGTTCAATGGATAGAACTCTCCCCTCCTAAGGGAGTGATACAGGTTCGATTCCTGTCGGGGGCACCAAGTTCCAATTTGTAACTAAACAGAATTCATTTTGTAACCTGTGTCTCTATATGGTGCACGATCAGGGAATTTCCTAGGCATCGTTTGCACAAAGCAATTGCGACAACCGCGAAAACACTGAGCAAAACTGGCACAATGCACCCGTTTTAATAAGGAAATGACATGAACAAAACTGAATTGATCGAAGCAGTGGCAGCACAAACAGAATTGACAAAGGCCGACGCTGGCCGCGCTGTCAATGCCATCCTC
>JACCDW011155829.1_pt1 | contig 27191 bp, 27 predicted proteins | sample 7449781 | NCBI WGS metagenome assembly JACCDW01 (sample SAMN15323449, study PRJNA562643) | freshwater metagenome | isolation source: river surface water | place: USA:Blue River Watershed | collected 2017-08-18
AGGATCATGGAACGTTCCAGCAGGTCAGATCACAGCGGCTCCAATGCCAATGTGGGCCGGCGAGAAGATCAACTACTCAGGTGAATGGGGCGGCGGAATTTACACCGTATCTCCACACTCTAAGTTCCCTAAGGAAGCTCTTGCATTTGCAATCTTCATGGTTAGCGATAAGCGCAACGTTGTTGACGTAGCTAACCCAGATGGCTCAAAGGGTGCACCAACATTCCCAGCATCACAAAAGGGAAATGCATTCTGGAAGGCCAAGGTCTCTTCTGACAAGTACTACGCCGCAGATCCATATCCTGCGATGCTAGAGCAGTCAAAGAAGATCTTCTCAGGCGAGAAGCCAGTTTCATATGACACAAATAGCGCAATGGAAGGAGTCTTCTCGAACGAACTTAAGAAATCTAAGAACGCTCAGACTGCTCTTGAAGCATTTGCAACATATGCAACAAACCTTGCTAAGCAACTTGGTTACAAGGTAGCTACTTCCTAAGTAGGTAAGTACTAGCGGGGCGCGTTGGTCGAGGTAATCGACCAACGCGCTCCCACTTACTTAAGTTTCAATCAGAGATTTTCACGCAAAACGATTTTGAGGAGTTTGCCAGACGATGGCCACGCAGAAGAGTGCAAAAAAAGGAAACAACTTTGCAATGTGGGTGATGTTCTCCCCATACCTATTTTTACTTATTGCCTTCGGTTTGATCCCCGTCATCATGGCAATCCTGGAAGTCCCTCACGAGTCGCGCGTTAACCCTGACGGCGGATGGGATGCATTTAAGATCGTCTTACAAGATTTCCGCTTCTTGCCTGCGGTAGGCCACGTTCTTGGCTTCATGGCAATCTTTGTCCCGACCACCATTATCTTTGTTATTGCAATGTCCCTGATGCTCGATGTAAACCCAACAAAGTGGAAGAAGTGGCTTCGCATGGCCTACATCGTCCCTGCATCGATCTCAGGCGCTGTTGCTGTTCTCGTTTGGTATGCAATCTTGCAACCAACAGTTTCTCCAATTAAGGGACCTCTATCGTGGGTTGGTATCACGACAAGTGATCAGATCTGGCAGACCAAGAACCTCGTCTATATCTTCGCCGTTATGGCCTTTTTTGCTATCGCAGGTAACTGGATCTTGATTCAATTCGGATCACTGCAATCAATCTCAGGTGAAGTAATCGAGGCTGCCCGCGTCGATGGATGTTCGGCATTCCAGATTGCATTTAGAATCAAATTGCCATTGATCAAGAAGTACATTGTCTACATGGGCGTTCTTATCTTCGCCGGTGGCTTACAGATCTTCGTTGAGCCAGAGCTTCTCAACAAGGGTATCTATCTAGGTATCGCAGAATCCTGGTCTCTCGATCAACTCGCATTTGAGCTTGCATTCACATCCGGTGACTTTGGAGGCGCATCTGCGCTCTCACTCATGCTCTTGGTGCCAAGTTTGCTTGGCGCTCTCGTGGTTATCTTCAAGACAGATATGTTTGAAGAGGCCGAAGTCAATAACAACAAGAAGGTGGAGGCATAATCCATGTTAAATAAACTTGATTTAACAGGACGTAAGACCAAGCTTCGCCAAGAGAGTCGTTTCTGGACTTGGGTCGTAAATGGTTGGCTCATCTTCTTCGCCATCGTCAGCATTATCCCGATGGTCTGGTTACTCCTTGCTCCAAGTAAGGAAGATGCCGATCTGACTAATCGCCATCCACTTGCCTTTGGAAACTTTGGTAATTACATCAAGGCGTGGAACAACCTTCAATTCTTCGACAATGGTGTTCTCTTCCAGTGGGTAATCAACTCGCTCTGGTACACCGGCGCAATTGTCATCATTGCAACGGTGACAGCGTCGATGGCAGGTTTCGTGCTCTCTGCTTCCAACATTAAATTTAAGAGAGCATTCCTGATCTCAACATTGATTACGATGCTCGTGCCTCCAATGGCACTTGTTGTTCCAATCTTCGTCCTCATGGATGCTATTTCGTTGATGGATAAACCAATTGCAGTAATCCTGGTCTCTTCCCTCTATCCATTTGGCGTATTTCTCTCATACATCTACTACACCACCACGATTCCTAAAGAGCTCTATGAATCTGCTCGATTAGATGGATGTAACGACTTCCGCCTCTTTACAAAGATCGCACTGCCATTGTCATGGCCGTTGATCTCTCTCCTTGCCTTTTTCGCCTTTATCGGCAACTGGGCAAATTACTTCCTTCCCTACATCCTGCTTCCATCGAGCGAGAACTTCACCTTGCCTATCGGCCTTGGCTTCTTGTTCTACTCGACTCCGGCAATTAACCCAGGCGTTGGTGCAACATCAGTACCAATCTACAAACCTGAAATTGCACTTGCAGGTGTTTTGATCGCGCTGCCGATCATGATCGTCTTCCTGGTCTCCCAGAAGCGCCTCGTACGAGGAATGCTCGCTGGCTCAATTAAAGAGTAGGTAATTACGATGGACCAGAAGGTCTATCCATTTAGCGCAGGTAATCGCACCATGTCCGACCTTTTAGGCGGCAAGGGCGCAAATCTGGCTGAGATGGCAACGCTGGGAATTCCTGTCCCTGATGGCTTCACCATCACTACACGCGCTTGTCAGGATTATTTGCGCACAGGTGGGTTGGGTCAAGATCTTCTTGATCAGATTGATGCTGCCATTATCGAACTCGAGAAGAAGATCGGTAAATCTTTTGGCGATCCAGCAAATCCACTCTTGGTCTCTGTGCGCTCTGGCGCTAAGTTTTCAATGCCAGGAATGATGGAGACAGTCCTTAACGTCGGTATGTCTCAAGAAGTTGCGGCAACTCTTGAATCGATCACTGGGGATTCACGCTTTGCCTGGGATTCTTATCGCCGCTTTATCGAGATGTTTGGAAAGACAGTCTGTGATATTCCATCTGACGCCTTTGCCAAAGTTGCAGCCCCTCTCATTGCAGAAGCCGGTGGCAAGACGATTGCAGATTTAGATGGACCGGCACTTCGTAAGGCAGGAGATGCCTTCGTAGGAGTTGTTGAAAAACATACAGATGCGCCATTTCCATTTGATGCTCGCTCACAGTTAATCAGAGCGATCGAGGCGGTCTTCCACTCATGGAACTCTGAACGTGCTCAGCTCTACCGTCGTAGAGAGCGCATCAGTGCAGACCTCGGAACAGCAGTAAATGTGCAAGCGATGGTCTTTGGAAATATTGGAGATACATCCGGTACCGGTGTCTGCTTCACCCGCGACCCAGGAAGTGGAGCTCCAGGTGCCTACGGTGATTACCTGCCACGTGCTCAAGGTGAAGATGTTGTCGCTGGAATTCGCAACGCCTTCCCACTGACTCACTTAGGTGAAGTTAATCCTGAAGCCTTTGCCGAACTCAATCGCATCATGGCTCTTCTAGAAGATCACTATCGCGATATGTGCGATATCGAATTTACAGTGGAACAAGGAAAGCTCTGGATCTTGCAGACTCGAGTTGGAAAGCGCACCGCGGAGGCTGCCTTCAAGATCGCAACACAACTTGTCGATGAAGGCTCAATCACTATGGATCAGGCTTTAACTCGCGTCAATGGCGAGCAACTTGTGCAGTTGATGTTCCCGCAATTTGATAAGGCATCTGCTCCAAAAGAACTTACTCGCGGAATTGCAGCTTCTCCTGGAGCTGCAGTTGGATCAGTTGTCTTTGATCCTCGCGATGCGGCAGATCAGGCACTTGCTGGCAAGAAGGTCATCTTGGTTCGCCGCGAGACCAATCCGGACGATCTTGTTGGAATGGTTGCAGCGCAGGGAATTCTCACAGCGCGCGGCGGTAAGACTTCGCACGCTGCAGTCGTAGCGCGCGGTATGGGTCGTCCTGCAGTCTGTGGAACCGAGAGCATTGAAGTCAATGTCGATGAAAAGTTCTTTACCTGTGGCGATGTCACAGTGCGGGAGGGTGATCTCATCTCCATCGATGGCACATCAGGAGCAGTATTTCTAGGCGAAGTCGCAGTGGTACCAAGCGTTGTTACTGAATATGTACAGGGCATCGTAGATCCAGGTGCGCCAACTTCTACCGCGTTGATTAAGAGTATCCATCGCATTATTACCCATGCCGACAATGTTCGTCGCATGTCTGTGCGGGCAAATGCTGATACTCCAGAAGATGCTGAGATTGCTCGCCAGATGGGCGCACAAGGAATCGGACTTACCCGCACCGAACATATGTTCCTGGGAGATCGCCGCGTTCTCGTGGAGACTCTTGTTCTTGCAACGACTGATGAAGAACGTGCAGAAGTTTTAGCTGAGATGGAGAAGTTGCAGTTCAGCGACTTTGTCGGAATCTTGCGCGCGATGACAGGCCTTCCGGTGACTGTACGCCTGCTTGATCCACCTCTTCATGAATTTCTCACCGATCAAGCAAGTTTGGCAGTCGATATCGCGTTGACTCAAGAGCGCGGGCAAGTTGTCGATGAGCGAAAGTTAGCGCTCAATCGCGCCGTCAATCGTTTACATGAATCAAATCCAATGATGGGACTTCGTGGAGTACGCCTTGGTGTATTGATTCCAGATCTCTTCTCGATGCAGGTTCGCGCCCTGACTCGCGCAGCACTGCATGTGCGCGCACAGGGCTATGACCCACGACCTGAAATCATGATTCCGCTTGTTGCATCCCAGCGCGAACTTCTCTACTTCAGATCATCTCTTGAAACCGAAGTTGCACGAGTGCTGACTGGTGCTGGTGAACAGATGGAGATCAGTATTGGTAGCATGATTGAGACACCACGTGCTGCAATTACGGCTGCAAAGTTGGCCGATTACTCAGACTTCTTCTCCTTTGGAACAAATGATCTGACACAACTTACCTGGGCATTTAGCCGCGATGATGTGGAATCTTCCTTCTTGCCTCGCTATCTCGATCTTGAACTACTTCCATTTAGCCCCTTTGAATCCTTGGATCAAGATGGCGTTGGTTTATTGGTAAAGATCGCCTGCGATGAGGTGCGCACAGTAACCCCGGATATGAAACTCGGAGTCTGCGGAGAACATGGTGGCGATCCTCGGAGCATTGATTTCTTCCACCATGTTGGCTTGGATTATGTCTCTTGTTCGCCATTTAGAGTGCCTGTGGCACGTCTTGAGGCTGGGCGAGCTGCGGTCAGCGACCATGCAACAACGGGGAGTGCGTGATGAGACATGACGACAAGGTAACCTTGCGCACAGGCGTTGAGATTTCACGGCTATCGCTAGGAACTGCAGCCCTTGGCGGTCTCTACACATCTGTCAGTGATCAAGAATGTACCGATACCGTTCTTGCCGCACTCGATAACGGAATCAACTTTATCGATACCGCGCCTCACTATGGCAAGGGAACATCAGAGCGTCGTATTGGTAAAGCTCTTGCCGGCCGCGATCGCTCTACTTTTGTGATTGCAACAAAGATCGGCCGACTCCTTGTTCCATCGACTACCGATATCGATGATTTCTTTATGGATGCAGATAACACCGTGGAGAGAAAGTTTGACTTTAGCGCCTCCGGAGTTCGCAAATCACTTGAAGGCTCACTCGAACGACTTGGTATGGATAGCGTTGAGGTTCTCTTTATCCACGATCCTGATGAGAATGCCGACGAAGCAATCCTTGAAGCATTCCCTGAACTCGAGCGAATGAGATCAGAGGGAATTATTAAGGCAATTGGCGTTGGTATGAATCAATGCGAGACACCTACTCGCGTAATCAAAGAGACTGATATCGATATGGTCTTGATCGCAGGGCGTTACTCACTCCTTGATCAGCGCGCACTTGATGAATTATTGCCGGCAGCACTTGAACGCAATGTCGATATCATCGCAGCCGGCGTCTTCAACTCAGGAATTCTTGCCAACCCAGTTAAGGGTGCAACCTATGATTATGTACCTGCAAGTGATGAGCTACTGGCTAAAGCAATTCGCATCCGCGAAGTTCTCGAATCCCATCAGGTATCTCTGACCAGTGCAGCGCTGCAATTTCCACTGCGCCATAAGGCTGTTAAATCAGTACTTGTCGGCTGTCGCAGTGCGCAAGAGGTTGTAACAAATATCGCCGCCTTTGATACACCGATAGAAAATAAAGTCTGGGATGACCTTGTATCGGTGCTCTGAATATCCTATAGTATTTTCATGACTCTACATCCGCACTCTGCAGCATTTCTTGAGATGGCAAGGGCGGCAAACCTTCCTGATATCAGTGAACAAGGTGCGAGGGTTGCGCGCGGATATTCACATGGCCAACCAGATCTTGGGGGAGAGATTGATCCTTCTGTAGATATCTCTATCGAATTCTTTACAAGTTCTACAGCAGATATCGCTGTTGCGATCTATACGCCACCTGCGACAACGTCGGCAAAGCGCACCGGCATCGTCTACTTCCACGGTGGCGGATGGGTTATCAATTACATCGCCAAATATCACGCGCAGCTGGCATCGATGGCCAAGAAGACAAATTCGGTTATCGTCTCGGTTAATTACCAGAAAGCCCCCGAGCATAAGTTTCCGATTCCATTTAATGATTGCTATGAAGGACTTGAATGGACTGTGACAAATGCAGATCGCCTCGGTATTGATCTTGATCGCCTAGGTGTGGGTGGCGATAGCGCAGGTGGAAACTTGGCATCTGCTGTAGCACTTGCTGCGCGCGATCGTGGAAAGATTAAGTTGGCATTTCAGTGGTTGATCTATCCATGTAATGGTCCAGAGTTTGTCGATAGCGCCGATGTCCCCAATGCAGATGGCTATGGCCTTACACAGCGCGGTATGAAGTGGCTCTGGGAGATGTATCTCAATGGCCAGGCTGATCGCGCAAATCCATATGCGGTGCCACATTCTGCGACATCGTTAGCAGGGTTGCCACCTACCATCATGATCACAGCTGAATACGATGTTCTTAAGGCAGATGGCGTTGCCTATTACGAGAAACTTAAAGCGGCAGGAAATGATGTCGTCTACAAGGATTGCCCAGGCATGATCCATGGCTTCTTCAATCTTGGAAAGTACATTGAAGAGGGAATTGGTATTCGTGATTGGTTTGCCGAAAACATTGTGCGTGTAGTGGGTAAGTAATGTCACCTATCGAACTCAAAGGTATGACCTGGGATCACGTCCGTGGTCGAGATTGCTTGATTCAATCCAATGATCTGTTGATTCAAAAGTGTGGGATATCTGTAACCTGGGATGCACGCTCACTTTTAGCCTTTGGTGACCAACACATATCTGAGTTTTACAACGATTACGACCTGATGATCATCGATCACCCACATGTACCTGATGCAGTCCATGCCGATGCTGTCATCCCTTTTGAAGAATTGGTAACAGCATCGCAACTTGATTTGCTTGAAGCGACAAGTGTTGGTGCATCGCACGATTCCTATCTCTATCAAGGCAAGCACTGGGCACTTGCTATCGATACCGCGGCCCAAGTCAGCGCCTTCCGACCAGATAAGGCAGAGCGCTCCCCAGTCTTTTGGCATGAAGTCTTTGCTTTAGCAAAGAAGAAGGAGTTGCTCTGGGCACATAAGCCAGTTGATGCATTTAGCACCTTTGCCACATTGATGGCCCAGAAAGGTCATCCCCTTGAAGGTACGTCACGCTTTATCGATCAAGAGATGGCCTTTGAAGTTCTTGAATTTATGGTCGAACTAGCAAGTCTTGTCCCAGATTTCTGTGCAACAAGCAATCCGATTGATGTTGCAGAAGTCTTAAGCGGCACCGATGACTATGCCTATGGAATCTGCATGTATGGCTATAGCAATTATTCACGTGATGGATTTAGAAAGCAGATCCTGATCTACGACGATCTGCCATCTTTTGATGGTCGCGCAACCGGATCTCAACTAGGTGGCGCCGGTGTGGCCGTTTCTTCCAAGAGTAAGAATCCAAAGGCTGCAGCAGAGGCTGCTATGTTGTTATCTCTTCCTGAGATTCAAGCAACAACGTATGGCCTTGCTGGGGGACAGCCTGGCAATCTCATTGCCTGGAAGGATCAATTGCTCAATGAGGTCAGCAATAACTTCTTCCGCAATACTCTGCGCACGCTAGAAAACGCTTGGGTACGTCCACGTGTTCTTGGATGGCCTGATGTGCAGTATCAGAGCTCGTTGATCATCCATAAGTGTTTAGTGGAGAAGAAAGTCTCGAAGAAAGATGTCGAAGAGATCGCATCTACATATGACAAGTACGTGAAGGAATAAGCGATGGAGCAGCTCTTTGACCAGTATGTGCTTGAATCATCACGCACCAGTACGGGTCGTACAATCACTGAGGCAGATATCGTCTTACATGCAGGCCAGACTGGTGACTTCTATCCGCACCACATGGATGCTGAATGGTGTAAGACCCAAGAGTTTGGCCAGCGCGTAGCCCACGGGACTCTGATTCTCTCTGTCGCCGTTGGAATGCTCGCCGGTGAGATCAACGAGGCAGCATTTAGCTACGGCTATGACCGCGTCCGCTTTATCGCACCAGTCTTTATCGGTGACACGATTACATCAAAGGCGACGATCGTTGCTAAGAAAGATCATGCCAAGAAGCCAGATGAATATGGAATCGTTGACGAGCAGGTCACCGTTACCAATCAACGTGGCGAGACCGTTATTGCATTTATCCACGTCTACATGGTCAGGAAGAAATAATGCCTTGGAATTTAGACCCGCGCGTTCGTAGCGCCATGATCTCTGATTCACTCGATGTTGTCGGCGTTCGCAATAATGCGATGGATATTCGTGTCAAAGCCCTTCGCCCTGGTATGCGCGCAGTTGGTCTTGCTGCGACAGTGCAATTTGTACCATCAGCCGAATACGACCAGAAGGATCCATATGGCGCTGGAATCGATTTTCTCGATACCTTGCAGCCAGGTGAGATTGCAGTGATTTCAACTGGTGGAGATTGCCTCTCAGCATTCTGGGGAGAACTCTTCTCAGCAGCTGCCAAAGGACGTGGTGCAACTGGTGTGGTTGCAGATGGGCCGCTTCGCGATACCGAACAAGTTGTTGGATTAGATTTTCCAGCATTTGGTCAAGGGACTCGTCCCTACGATTACAAGGGACGTATGCGTATTGAGGCCATTCGTGTTCCTGTGATCTGTGGCGGAGTCGAAGTTCACCCAGGCGATGGCGTGATTGCAGATAGCGATGGAATTGTTGTTGTGCCATCTGCTCACCTGGAAAAGGTAAGCGAGTTAGCAAATGCGCGCGCTGCAACTGAGAAGACTGTGTTGAAGGATTTGCTTTCAGGAAAGAGTGTTCGAGAGGTATGGAACGCTTACGGCGTTCTCTAACGTAATCTAGGAAAAGGAGATAAGAATGGCTAGAGAACTCATCGATACTCACCAACACCTTTGGGTGATGAGTGAGCGCGCATATAGCTGGATTGAGCCTGCTTATGGCCCACTTTATGATGACTTTACCCCCGAGCGTTTGGCCCCTGAGATCCCAGCATCTGGTGTCACAAGTTCTGTCTTGGTACAGGCTGCAGATACCTACGATGACACCTTCTATATGCTCGATGTCGCAGAGCGCTCCAATTTTGTACAAGGCGTTGTCGGTTGGGTACCTTTCGAGCGTCCTAACGAGTCACGTACTGCGCTAGAGATTCTGGCGAAGAATAAATATTTCAAGGGTGTACGTAACCTGACCCATGATTACTCCAATCCAAAGTATGAATCAGATGATGCGTGGATTACTCGCCCTGCAGTCCTTGAGACCCTTGCCCATGTCGAGCGCATGGGACTTAGCCTTGACTACGTCTCTATAAAGCCAGAGCACACCAAGAACATAGTTACCTTGGCCAAGAAGTTTCCAAAGTTAAAGATCGTGGTCGATCACTTTGCTAAGCCACCAATTGCAGCCAAAGAGATGGAGCCATGGGCATCATCTATGGCAGAGATTGCTGCCTTTCCAAATGTCTACGCCAAGCTCTCAGGACTTAACACCGCATCTGATCTAGCCAATTGGACTGTGGCAGATTGGCAGCCATATGTGGACTTCATGGTGAGGACATATGGTGCAAACCGCGTGATGATGGGTGGAGATTGGCCGGTCATCGTTCTTGGAAATACCTATGTCGAAGTATGGAAGGCACAGGTCGAGGTCATCAGCGGATACTCCGAAAGTGACCAAGACTGGATTACACATAAGACAGCAAAAGCTTTCTACAATCTCTAATTCATTTTTCAAAGGTTAATTAAGGAAAGGGAAGAAATATGCAACGGTATGCATCAGTAATTGGAATGCCTTATGAAAATCGTGAGGAGTACGAGCGCCTGCATGCAGATGTCTGGCCTGAAGTCCTTGCCAAGATTGCTGAGGTAAATATCCAGAACTATTCGATCTATCGTTACGGCGAACTTCTCTTCTCCTACTTTGAATACGTCGGCACAGACTTTGATGCAGATATGGCCAAAATGGCTGCAGATCCAAAGACACAAGAGTGGTGGGATGTCTGTATGCCGCTACAACGTCCAGTAAATGATCGCGCCGAAGGAGAATGGTGGGCATCGATTCCTGAGGTATTCCATGTCGACTAGTTCGCTAGATCGATCGCAATTACCTCTTAACGGGATTCTTGTTCTCGACTTCTCACAATTTCTAGCAGGCCCAGTATCGGCGATGCGTCTTGCCGACCTCGGCGCACGCGTGATCAAGATTGAGCGACCAGGTACTGGAGATATCGGAAGAACGTTGGCCTTTGCCGGTCTGGAAAAAGATGGTGACACACTCTCTTTTCATATTATGAATCGAAATAAAGAGAGCTTTGCTGCAGACCTGAAGAACTCCGAGAGTTTGAAAGAGGTCTGGGAATTAGTGAAAAAAGCTGATGTCATCATTCAAAACTTCCGCCCAGGTGTGATTGAACGCCTTGGACTTGGATATGAAGATGTGAAGAGGGTAAATCCAGGAATTATCTACGGCAGTGCAACTGGATATGGCGCAGAAGGTCCCTTTAAAGATCGCCCTGGGCAAGATCTCCTCGCCCAATCAATCTCAGGTCTGCCATGGCTTAATGGTCGCGCAGGTGATCCACCGATACCTGTGGGATTAGCCGTTGCAGATATCTTCACATCGACACATTTAGCATCTGGCGTTATTGCGCTCTTACTTCGCCGTGAACGTACAGGTGTAGGTGGAGTCGTTGAATCAAGTCTTCTTGAATCGATGCTCGATCTCCAATTTGAATTGATCTCGGCCAACCTCTTTGATCCAAGTGTTGTGGTCAATCGCGGTGCAGGAAACTCAGCTCATGCATTCTTGCCAGCGCCATATGGTCTCTACAAGACCAGCGATGGATATATGGCAATTGCGATGACACCAATCCCAGCGCTAGGTGCGCTACTTGGCGTCAACCTCGATGAGTATGAAGATCCAAAGTCATGGTGGAGCCATCAAGAAGTGATTATGGGCAAACTCAGCGCGATGTTGGCTACCAATACAACAGAGCATTGGCTTGCGATTTTGGATAAGGCCGATATCTGGTGTGCACCAGTATTGACCTTGCCAGAACTCGTTGCCCACGAAGGCTTTGCCGCAATTGATATGACACAGAACACCACGCGTACAGGTAGAGATGGATCTGCTATCTCGATTCCTACTACTCGTTCACCTGTCCGAATCGATGGCAAGACAATTAAACATACAAAGGGCGCTCCACACGTGGGCGAAGATACTGAAAAAATCCGTAAAGAGTTCGGGATATAGGTAAGGGGAGAGCATGAAGAATCCAAATCCAGATCAAGGTAAGCGTTATGAAGTTCCAATCTGGAACCAGGACGTCAAGCTCTATGAGGATTATCAGGTCGGAGAGGTAGATCGTTCACTTCGCCGGACCATCTCCGAAGGTGAAGTGATGCTCTTTAACTCACTGGTTCTAGATATGCATCCCTATGTCGGAGATGACATCTGGGCCCGTGAACATGGACTCTTTAAGAAGCGCTTAGTTCCTGGCGCGATGGTCTTTAGCTATGGCCTGGGCCTCTTTGCCCATAACAATGTCAACACCTTTAGCTATGGCTATGACAAGTTGCGTTTTATCAAGCCGACATTTATCGGTGACACCATCTATGGAATGCGCACATTGCTAGAGAAGACACCAAAGTACGAAAATATGGGGCTCTTTAAAGTCAGTTATGAGATCTTCCGTGCAGATAATGAAGAGCTCGTTCTCTACACCGAGCACCTCCAGACAGTTCTCTATCGCACTTCACAGGCAGAAAATCTCACCTCAGAAAACCGCAGAGCAGAAGGAAAAGAAACGCCATGATCGAACAATTTCAAGTCATTGCAGATGCAGTACGTCTTGAGGTAAAGCCAGAGCACCGCAAGAAGATTGGTGTTTGTGGCGCAGGTGGAATCGTCGACGGTGCCCACCTTCCTGCATATAAGAAGGCTGGCCTTGAAGTCGTTGCTATCTTTGATGTCGATAACGCAAAGGCGAAAGATGTGGCTTCTCGTCACGGCATTGCCAAGGTCTATGCAACACTTGCAGAACTTCTTGCAGATCCTCACGTAGAAGTTGTAGATATCGCAGTTCCTGCTGCAGCACAGCCTGAAATCTTCGCCCAAGTTGCAGCGGCGAAGAAACATATCCTTGCCCAGAAGCCCTTTGCTACAACAGTTGCTGCAGGCGAACTGATGGTTAAGCAGGCAAAGGATGCGGGCATTGTTGCCGGCGTCAACCAACAACTTCGCTTTGAAGAAGGCGTGGCTGCAGCCCACAAGATGGTTGAACTTGGATGGATCGGCACCGTCAGCAATTTCTCAATTAACGTCAATCTCATGACGCCGTGGGAGCTCTGGCCATGGGCGAAAGATCTTGAGCGCCTGGAGGTCATGCTCCACTCAATTCACTATCACGATCTCATTCGTTGGTTCTTAGGAGATGCCAAAACTGTCTTCTGCGCAGCAGGGCGGACTGCAGGGCAATTTCCCATCGGTGAGACGCGCACGATCTCAACTGCGCTCTATGACAGTGGTGTGACCTCAGTTGTTCATGCCAACCATGTCAATCGCGGTAATGACAATTACGCCGAATATCGCATCGATGGCGATAAGGGATCGATTCGCGGAACACTTGGGCTGCTCTATGACTATCCCAATGGTCGCGTAGATACGATCGAGATTAACTCATCCGTCATCCCAACAGATGGCTGGCTTCCATATCCAGTAACCACGCGCTGGTTCCCAGATGCATTTATCGGAACGATGGGATCTGTCATGGAATCCATCTCAACAGGTGCTCCACTGCGTTCATCGGTTGCTGAAAATGTTGGAACGCTCAAGATGGTCGAAGCGCTCTACGCATCTATGGATTCAGGAAAGTCTGTTGACCTCTAACGCACCGTTGCCACTCTTTCATCTAGAGGCAAAGGTTGCAGTCATCACCGGAGGAAATGGTGGAATCGGTTTAGGTTGCGCGCGTGGGTTAGCTCGTGCTGGCGCCACGATTGTGATCTGGGCGCGAGATGTTGAGAAGAACGCTGTCGCAAAGGCAGAACTGGAAGCACTCGGTGCCCAGGTCATTACGCTGGAAGTTGATGTCACAGATCGCGAAGCGGTAGAGGCGGCCACACAAGAGACGATTAAACGTTGTGGCGGCATCGATATTCTCTTTGCAAATGCTGGAGTTAATATCCGCATGCGTCCTGAAGAGTACACAGAAGATATCGTCGATCACATTATCGATGTAAACCTCAAGGCAGTCTTTCACTGTTGCCAGAGCGTCTATCCATCGATGAAATCACGCGGTGGCGGCAAGATCATTTTGATTGGATCGCTGACAAGTGTGCAGGGACTTGGCGTTGCACCGGTCTACTCTGCGACAAAGGGCGCTGTTGTGCAGTTAGGTAAGAGCCTTGCTGCTGCATGGGGCGCTGACAATATTCAGGTCAACACCATCTTGCCGGGCTGGATTGTCACTGAGATGACATCGGTTACGCGCGCAGTTCCAGGGCTACCTGAACATGTCTTATCGCGAACACCAGCAGGTCGATGGGGAAGTCCTGCCGACTTTGAAGGAGTGGCCACCTTCTTCGCATCTGGCGCAAGTGACTTTGTGACAGGTACAGATATTCAGATTGACGGTGGATTTACCAGCACACTTGCGATCTTTGATCTACCTAAGAATTAGCTCTTTGAAAATCAACCTTTGTAGGCAACACAGTGGCTGGTGATCTCACCGATACCTTCAATGCCAGTCTTTACTAGATCACCGGCTGCTAAGTAGACAGGTGGCTTAAAGCCAAGGCCTACACCAAATGGTGTTCCAGTGTTGATGACATCTCCTGGGAAGAGCTCCATAAATTGGCTGATGTACCAGACGATGTGATCGATGCCGAAGAGAAGATCATCGGTATTTGAATCTTGCTTCATCACATCGTTGACGCTGCACCAGAGGCGCAGGTTATGTGGGTTGATCTCATCGCCTGTAACAATTTCTGGACCGATGGGATTAAATGTTGGAAATGACTTTCCCTTCACCCATTGCCCTGATCGCTCTATCTGCCAGTGGCGCTCAGAGACATCTTGCGAAATTGTGTAACCAAGGATGTGGTTCTTGGAGCTTTCAGGTGATTCGAGGTAGAGCGCACGCTTACCAATTACGATGGCAAGTTCGACCTCGTAATCTGTAGCAAGGCTATTAGGTGGAATCACAATGTCATCGTTTGGTCCGACAACGCTATCTGGTGCCTTCATAAAGATCACAGGCTCTGCAGGAGTATCTGCATTTGTTTCCTTGATATGTCCAAGATAGTTAAGGCCAACGCAGATCACCTTGGTTGGGCGGTTTATCGGTGAACCAATACGTGTGGATCTCTTTGCAACGCGAGGCAGCGCTGAGAGATCCGCAGCAGATACCTTTGCAAGTGCACCATCTTCAAGGCTCTGACGTGACCAATCCGAGATCAGTGAATCAACGAGGATGTAGTGATCGCCTTGTACAACTGCAGGTTTTTCTTGGCCAGCGTTTCCAATTCGTGCAATGCGCATCGAGTTACTTCCCTTCAGGTAGGCGGCCAAGGCCAGCATGGGTTTCCAGTAAACGCACATGCTTTGGTTCAAGTTCTTTCAGCGAGTTCACACCGAGCAACTTCATGGTGCGAATCATCTCTGTCTGCATAATCTGCAAGGTGCGCTCAACGCCCTCCTGCCCACCGGCCATCAAGCCATAGAGATAGGCGCGACCGATATAGGCAAAGTCGGCACCGAGAGCTAGGGCTGCAAGGACATCTGCACCATGCATGATGCCGGTATCGATATGGATTTCAAGGTCATTCTTAAGTTCTTTCTTTACTTCAGCGAGCATATGAAGAGGAACTGGTGCGCGATCGAGTTGGCGACCGCCGTGGTTTGAAAGGATGATCGCATCTGCGCCGTACTTGGCTGCAATCTTGGCATCTTCAACCGTTTGAATTCCCTTGATAGAGAGCTTGCCATCCCACTGCTCGCGAATCCATTCCAGATCATCAAAGGTCATGGTCGGATCGAACATAAAGTCGAGAAGTTCTGCGACAGTGCCCTCCCAGTTAGACATCGATGCAAAGGTGATGGCAGGTGTAGTCAGGAAGTTGATCCACCATTCAGGGCGAGGAGCGGCATCGAGCAAGGTCTTTACCGTAAGTCGTGGTGGAACAGTTAGACCATTGCGGGCATCGCGAAGGCGCGCACCTGCTGCAGGAACATCGACGGTGAGCATTAAATGCTTCACGCCGGCATCTTGGGCGCGCTTAACAAGTTTCATGCTCGCTTCGCGGTCTTTCCACATATATAGCTGGAACCAGTTGACGCCATTAGGTGAGGCTTTGACGACATCTTCGATTGTTGTCGTTCCTAAAGTGGAGAGTGAGAAGGGAATGCCGAATTTTTCTGCAGCACGTGCACCTGCGATCTCACCTTCGGTATGCATCATGCGGGTAAAGCCAGTAGGTGCGATACCAAATGGCATTGCAAACTTCTCACCCAAGATTTCACAAGAAGTATCAACGTTCTTTACATCGTGCAAAATATTTGGACGAAATTCAAGATCAAGATATGAGCGGCGTGCGCGAGCCAGAGTTACTTCAGATTCAGCGCTGCCATCTGTGTAATCAAAGGGACCCTTGGGGGTGCGACGCTTGGCGATGGTGCGCAGATCCCAGATCGTCAGCGCCTTCGCTAGACGATTCTTACGGGTAGGCAGCCCTGGAAGGGTAAAGCGCAGCAGGGGAGCGAGCTCGCTCACCTTTGGAAATTGGCGCTTCACATTCTTCATTACGTGCTCCACTCATCAGATAATGGGCGAAATCCTATACGATTTCTCGCCCACATTCCATAAGTTTTGATGGGAAACCTTCGCTAAGGTGCGAACATGAGCGATCTGACGGCGAAAACTCGAGCAGCACTTGATGCCGCTGTCGCTGCAATCGGGGGAGCACCGCGCAAGGGTCAGATCGAGATGGCAGAGGCGGTCTCTAGCGCCCTGACAGATCGCCATCACCTCATGGTCCAGGCAGGAACCGGTACCGGAAAATCACTGGCCTATTTGATCCCGGCCCTTGTCCACGGACGTAAAGTTTTAGTAGCAACTGCAACTCTTGCTCTGCAACGCCAACTTGTCGAACGCGATCTTCCTGCAGTTGTTCCAGCACTCGAGAAAGAGCTGGGGCGCGAAGTTACCTATGCAATCTATAAGGGCGTTGGAAATTACATCTGCCTACAGAAGATGAATAGTGAAGATGTAGATCCAGATACTGAGTTAATTCTGGAAGCCTCTTATCTTGAAAAAGATGCGCAGCGCCTTATCGCTTGGGCTAAGTCAAAGGGTGCAACAGGTGATCGCGATGATGCCCCCGATGTTGATCGCCGCGTCTGGCTAGCAAACTCAACATCAGGGCGTGAATGTGTCGGCGCAGATGCCTGTGCCTACGGATCACAGTGTTTTGCCGTTAACGCAAAGGCGAAGGCGCAGTTGGCAGATGTCGTTGTTACAAACCACACCTTGCTTGCCATCGAGATCGTAGATTCACATCCGATCTTGCCTGAACGCGATGCAGTGATCCTCGATGAAGCACATGAGTTTATGGATCGCACGACACAGGCAGTAACAGAAGAGCTCACTTCAGGGCGAGTACAGCGCGCTGCTGCCATGGCTCGTAAACATATGCCGGGAAAGCTCAGCGATGCATTTACTAAGGCGGCCGATGATTTCCATGATGCGATGGCAGATTATGGCGATAGCGTCAAAGGTGATTTTGCATCCCTTGGCCGCCTGGAAGAGATTCCTAGCGTCCTAGAAGCCCCTGTCCGTAAGGTGCGCGAGGCAGGAACGGCAATTATGGAGGCCATCCGCGCAGATGAAGAGATTATCGATCCCGATGCTATCGCAGAACGTGCACGGGTAAAGGGTGCGGTCAATGAGATTACAACGACAGTCGGTAAGTTATTGAAGATGGGTTCATCTCATGTGCTCTGGTATGAACCAACCTTCTCATCTTTATATCTGGCGCCACTTTCAGTCTCTGAAGTCTTGCGCGAGAACTTGCTGACGAAGACTCCAGTCATTGCTACCTCTGCAACGCTGACTGTCGGCAGCGGTTTTGATGCGATGGCGCGCTCACTTGGTTTTCTGACCCAAAGCCCAACAAGTGAAGATGAGAGCCAAGAATCTGAAGGCGATATTGATCCATCTAACTTTCAAACTCTCGATGTTGGATCTCCCTTTGATTTTGCAGCACAGGGTGTTCTCTATCTTCCCAAGCATCTACCTGAACCAGGTCGCGATGGTCCAAGTAAAGAAGTACTCACAGAGCTCGGCGAACTCATCGATGCTGCAGGTGGTCGCACCTTGGCCCTCTTTAGTTCATGGCGCGGTGTCGAGGCAGCCGATGTTCACTTGCGCGATGTCTTAAAAGAGTTACCGATAACGATCATCACCCAAAAACGAGGGGATGCAGTCGGTCCGTTGGTAGAACGTTTTGCTAAAGATGAGACTTCAATTCTGCTCGGCACCATGTCGTTATGGCAGGGCGTGGATGTTCCCGGTAACTCCTGCATTCTTGTAGCAATCGATCGCATTCCCTTCCCACGCCCTGATGAACCTGTCATGGCGGCGCGTTCATCGCAGGCAGATGCTGCAGGTGGAAGTGGCTTTATGCAGGTTTCGATGCCGCGCGCTGCCCTTTTATTAGCCCAGGGGACAGGTCGCTTGATTCGAAGTGTTGATGATCGCGGCGTCGTTGCGATCCTAGATTCACGAATTGTCACCAAACGCTATGGCAGCGTCTTACTTAATTCGATGCCTCCGTTATGGCGTACCTCAGATAAAGGTGTGGTCTGCGACTCACTTAAGCGGCTGAGCCAGAATCTCGACGGCTAACTTCTGCGCATTTGTCGTCTCTGTATTAGCCTAAAGATCTAGAAAATAGAAAGTCGGTTGTAAGTGCCTCGGTTACAGACAGAATCACTAGCTGCTCAGCGCGCATGGCGTCGTACGCAGTTATTGGAATCTGCCGCCGCCATCGCACTTGAATCTCAAGGTGGGGCTGTATCAGTCTCTGCCATTGCAACTCGCGCAGGACTTTCTCGCACTTCGTTCTATGAATACTTTGAGAGCACCAGCGAAATTGTCGCAGAGCTCATCACTCAAGAACTCAATGCTTTTTCATCACACCTCGAAGCGGCAACCCAAGATGCAGATTCGGCAGAAGATGCAATCTCACGATGGATTGAGAGCTCTCTGGTCTACGTTGCAGACGGTCGCCACCTTTTAGCAAAAACCTTGAGTTCGATTGAAATTTCGCGAGATCGCTCTGCCGCAATTGGCATCGCACATAGAAGGATGCTCTCTTGCCTGATCGCCCCACTTCAACAACTCGGCGTAGCCGATGTTCACCACGCGCTAGCCCTGATTCAAAGCGCCACAGATGCTGCAACGCGTCGCATCGAATCAGGACAGAGCGGTGATCGAGAAATCCCTACAACCTCAGCCTTCATTATGGCTGGGCTGAAATCGTTGGTTCGCCCTTAACTAACTTTGATAGTGAAGTTACGAACCAGTGGCTTCCAGAAATCGACTTTTCCGGCTGCACGGGCAACTACAACACAGTTACCTTTCTTAAGCGCCTTCACCTTGTTGCTCTTAATTGAGCAGTTCTTACTTGCTGTTGTAAAGGTGATCTTCTCTCCAAATGATGACTCGGTAGGAAGTGTCAGCGTCTTTCCCTTCTTCACCTTTGCTGCAAATTGTGGAATCGATTGTTCGCCCAGGCCAACATAGAACGGATAGTTTGCAGATGTGGCAGCAAATGAAGTGTTGCCTGCAGTTTTGACACTGAGCGCACATAGCCCAGAGCCTTTAAGTGCGGTGATCACTCCATTTGCATAGCTGCAATCAGGAGTTGCCGAAGATACTTCTGGAATCAAACCAGATTGGGCAGAGACTGTGATCGCTACACCCTTGCGATAGACCAAATTTGAAGGAACGTTCTTGGTAAGCGGGGCACCATCGGCAGTCACTGTTAATACATCTGATGGGAGTACTGGCCCGGCAACACCCGGTGCGAAGGAGATCGGTAGGAACTTATCTTCAGAGAGATCATTTGGTCCAAAGCGATCGACGCGGAAGAAGAGTCCGCATGTCACCTTGGTGCAATCGGCGCTTCCACCACGACCTGAAATCTGCGTCAGTGGCTTAATTGCAATTGGTCCAGTAGATGGGATTGCACCTTGCCCACCAGAGTTAGAGACCCATACTTCAACTGAATCGCTACAAATGGTTGGGCGCGCACCAGCAACTGGTTCAACGCACTGCTGGATATAGAGACCTTTACCTGCAGGAAAGGCGGTAAACCCTCCATTGATGGTCGCCCCTGCTGGGTTGAGATTTGTGAGGGGGCTGCTTGTAAATTTAAATGTCTCAGCGAAGGCAAGGGGTGCAGACAACCCTGAAAGAACAACAGCAGCTGCCACGATAACGGTGCGGACTCTGACTCTTTTCATTCTCATCTCTTTCTAGTGATTGTTAATTAACGGGTTATTATTATTATTGGGATAAACAAGTCATTGCTTCGATCACCTGTTCGTAGATGATCAGATCTAACAGTGATTGCACAGCGAACTTTTCGGCAATCAAACTTTCCAATATTTGTTGAGATCTTCACTGAGTGTTTAAAACGTCCACCAGGTAAGAATTCATCTGTGAGACCAACTGCATATGGTGGAGGATTAGATGAGATCCAATATGAGGCCTCACCCATTCCAGCTTTATTAACGCCGCCTCCACATGGTGTTGGAGCCTTTCCTTTTCCAGGAACCACACAGTAAGCAAGATAGAGACCGATCGTTTCATCAAAGCCTCTGCCTGAGACAACAAGAGATGTACCTGCTGCAACCTTTGTCTTTGCTACCGAAATGCTCTGGCCATAACTGCCCTTTACCGTTGAGGCAGCGTGAGCAGGCAGAGGGCTCAGCGCTAACACTGAGACTGAGAGTAAGACTGAAAGCATGGCGATGGCTCTGCGCATAGGCTCACTATAGAAGTCAGTCGACAAGGGTTTATCCGACAACGTGGCAAGAAGTGTCGGTGGAATTTTGAGAAGATCTACTCATGAAGATGAGAAAACTGTGGCAAACCTTTGCTGCCCCCGTTGCACTCATCACACTCATGTCGGGATGCTCTAGCCAAGTTGCAACGGTAGAGACTATCGCAGATGTAAAACCCGTTTCTATTGCAGCGACAGAGAGGGCGCCGTTGAAACGAGTGATTGCCCTAGCAAATGGAAGTGCCGAGATTGTTGCAGCCCTTGGTTATAAAAATATTCTGGTCGGCCGAGATATTGCAAGTACGAGCAGCGAACTTTCTTCAGTTGAAGTCGTTACCTCTGGCCACCAGGTTCTGCCTGAAAAAATTCTCTCGCTCAATCCTGAGATTGTACTGATCGATGCATCAACTGGTCCAGCATCTGCTCTCAAGATTTTAAGAGATGCAGGGGTCACCTTGGTGACTATCACTGAGGCCTGGAGTACAGCAGATATTGGCAAGAAGATTGATGAAGTTGCCACAGCCATTGGTCTGCCAGATGCTGGAAAAAATCTCAACGCCGCGATGGATTCATATACTGAAAGAGTTCAGTCTGTACCTAATGGAACGAGTGCGGTATTCCTCTACCTACGTGGTGGCAGTGCAATCTATCTCGTTGGAGGTAAGGGCTCTGGCGCAGATTCATTATTGGCTGCAGTTGGCGTGCAAGATCTTGGTGCACAGAATTTAAAGGTTCCCTTTACCCCAATATCAGCAGAAACGCTCTCATCGCTTAACCCTGACATATTTTTAGTCATGACCAAGGGTCTTGAATCTGTTGGAGGTCTATCAGGATTTCTGGAATTACCTGGCGTTGCCCAGACAGATGCAGGGCGGAGCGCAGCCGTTGTTGCAGTCGATGATTCGCTCCTGCTCTCCTTTGGACCTCGAACCCCTGCGCTGATTGAATCTCTTGCGCAATCAATAAATGCGGTGCTTTCGCGATGAAGAAGATTGCACTCCTTGCAGTAGCCACAACTGGCATCGCAATCTTTGCGCTCTCACTTGGCGCAGTACAGGTCGGCAATATCTGGAGCTCGATCTTCGCATTCGATTTCTCATCTACTGCAGCTGGCGATCAGATTATCTGGCAGATTCGCGCACCACGCATCATCGGTGCGCTCTTAGTTGGGGCATGCCTTGGCATTGCCGGGGCACTGGCCCAAGGTTCAACAAATAATCCATTAGCAGATCCAGCATTTCTGGGAACAACTGCCGGTGCTTCCCTTGGTGTCATCGCAGGAGTTCTCACCGGGCTTGTTGATGTGGCTTCCGTTGGCGCAATTATCTGTGCTGCAATCGGAGCGATGGCAGCAACTGCTCTGACATTTTCGCTGGCACGTTCGGCCTTCCAGTTAATCATTATTGGAATCGCACTCTCTGCAACGCTAAGCGCTATGGCCGGTATTGCAATCTCAATCGCAGAGCGCCCCGAGATCCGCTCAATTACTTTCTGGTCACTGGGATCTCTTGCTCTGCTTTCCTGGAGCGAACTTCTTCCACTTGTTCTGATTGCAATCCTTGGTTTGTTGGCAGCATCGCGCATCGCATCTAACGTTGATCTCCTCTCGTTAGGCGATCCTGCAGTTCGCCATATCGGCCGTGATCCGCAACGTATTCGCCTCTATGCATTTATGGTCTTTTCGATCCTAGTCGCAGTAAGCGTGAGCACAGTGGGCACAATCTCATTCTTGGCACTTGCTGCCCCTCATATTTCGCGCATCATCGTTGGCCCTGGCCATCGCAGTCTTCTGATTGCATCGGCTGTTATCGGTGCCAGCATCCTTCTGATTGCAGATACGGCAGCTCGCACCGTTGCACCGCCGCAAGATCTTCCTATTGGTCTACTTATTGCGTTGATCGCTGCCCCTGTGCTGATCCTGGTTCTTAAAAAAGGACGGTTGCAATGGCGATGATTGAGATTTCGCATCTATCTGTCAATCGAGAAAACCGCAGAGTTATTACAGATTTCTCTGCAGCATGTAAGGGCGGAACAATTACTGCAGTAATTGGCGCAAATGGATCAGGCAAGAGCACGTTGCTTGGTGCGATTGCAGGAGATCTTGCGTTGACTTCAGGATCGATCACCATCGATGGCCGTTCGTTATCTGAACTCTCGCTCGCCGAGCAAGCATCACTGCGCAGCGTTGTCAGCCAAGAACAACTCTTCTGGCTCGCCTTTACAGTCAGACAGGTCATCGAGATGGGACAGGACGAACTCTCGCGCGCACGGATCGATCAGGTGATAGTGGATCTAGAGATTGCAGAGATTGCAGATCAATCAGTCTTGACCTTATCGGGCGGACAAGCACAGCGTGTCTCTATCGCCCGGGCCTTAGTACGCGATACACCGATCTATCTCTTTGATGAACCTTTTGCATCGCAAGATCGGGCAATGACTGAGAAGCTAATTGGGATCTTTAAAGAAATGCGTGCTCATGGAAAGACACTTGTTGTTATCGCCCACCTTGGCGAAGTCGAATTAGATTGGTGCGACCAGATCATTAAGGATCTGGCGTAGATCAGACCAGGTATTTGCAAAACTTGGATGTAGCGTCAACATCGTTACCTCGTTGACCTCAACCCAACGCATCTCTTGGCTTTCATCATTGGGAGCATCGGCTAAAAGGTGTGGATGGGCTGCAGCAAGAACGGTGTCATAGCGCCAATCACCGTGATCATCGCTAAAGAGAGCAAGCGGTGTTAAATGCTCTGCACGTATTCCGGTCTCCTCATGAGCTTCACGAAGGGCAGCCTCAGTAACGCTCTCGTGTGAATCTTTAGCACCCCCTGGAATTCCCCACGTATCTCCATTGTGAACCCACGGCGCACGGTGTTGGAGAAAGATTTCACGGCGAGTGCTATCGATATCGCGAAAGATCAAGATTCCTGCAGCGCCGAATTTTCCCCAATGTTTATTTCCGCATTGGCATTGGATCCATCCGTCTCCATCGCGGGCTGCCATGAACCTAGATTGCCATATCCATCCACAGAGTGCTCACCTATGCAGATTGGTAGTCACCACCAACTCCTACCTTCCCCACATGAAAATCAGACCGCTTATTGCACTCTCACTCATTCTCTTCCTAGCACCAACCTTGGCTCCGGCGCTGCAGACTGTGGCATCTGCCAATGATTGCCAAGTTACTGCGTGTGTTGATGTCTATACCCAAGATGGCAAGATCATTATTGAAGGTCGCAAGGGGAGCGTGAGCGCTCCACCCGTGAAGAGTCCGCCGAAGAAAGTAACGCCACCACCTGTAAAGAAGAAGGTGACACCGCCTGCTCCGAAGGTGACGAAGAAAGCTGCACCGAAGGTGAGAGAGAAATCTGTCCCGAAGAAATCTGTACCGAAGAAAGCTGCACCGAAGAAATCCACGCCAACTCCGCAGCCACCAGTTGCACAGAGTGAATCCTTAAACGATCGGTTGATTAAAGCTCTTCCTACTGCCGGCATCGCCTATCAACCTGAATTTGAGCCACTTGTCGATGTCCCTGTCTATATGTGGAGTGATCTGCCGACATCCTTTATGACTCAGGTCAAGATTGTGGGCGAGATTGTCGATGTTGCACTTCGCCCAAGTTTTACCTGGTCATTTGGTGATGGAACATTTCTTTCGACAACAGATGTCGGTGCACCTTTTCCTGACGGCAAGATCAAACACACATATGCAAACCCTGGGACTTATGTCGTCACGCTCATCAGCACATGGAATGGCACCTATACCCATAACGCCCAGACGCGGGCAATTACCGGAACAGTCAAGACCACCTCGATCGTCTCGATCACCGTCGTTACATCCCCGACCCGCTTTAAGAATTGAGAGCTATGACAACGTTAACGAGTCCACATGATCTCCTTGCAGCAATTCCATTTCTTATCGGCTACCACCCAACAGATTCTCTTGTCTTAGTCTCTATCAAGGATGAGAGCGTTGGGATGGCGATGCGCCTTGATTACCCGATCGATGCAAATGATGACCACTTTGATCTCTGCGCCCACCACATGAGCGCAGACGGTGCAGATGGCGCCCTTATCGTTGCCTATCAACCGCTTGAAAGATCAGATGCTGCATTAGTTGTCGCCCAGACAACTGCCGCACTCTCTCGCGCTGGCATTGCAATCTATGAGTCGATTGTCATTGCAGATGGTTCCTATCGTTCACTTTTATGTCATGACCTAACCTGTTGCCCAGTCGAAGGTCGACCAATCCCACCACATGGCTCTTCACGGATTGCAGCAGAGAGCGTTGCCGCAGGCCATCCCATGCCCTTTGCAACAGTTGCTGAACTGCGTGCATCTGTGCGATCTAATCTTCTCTCTCATGAAGATCAGTGGTTGGCGCGGGTGCAGAGTTCATTTCTTGATCCAACAGATCCAGATCTCAACGCCAAGCAGCGCGATGGTGCAACTGCCGTCGTTGATCTCGCTAGCGATTTCATCGCACGTGGAATCTCTACCGATCAAGATCTGATCGCCCATGTTCTGGGAAGACTCAGTGATATTCAAGTACGAGATTTCGCACTCGGTAGCCACGATAGTCAGAGCGCGCAGGCATATGGCCTAATGTGGATGCATCTTCTTCGCAGCGCTCCTCCAGGATTTATCGCACCCGTTGCCTGTCTTGCAGCAGCCCTTGCCTATGAATCAGGAGATGGTGCGCTGGCGCGTGCCGCCCTTGATCGCTCCTTTGCCGATGACCCGACATATTCACTTGCCCTCTTGCTCAAGCGAGTATTTAGCGCAGGGTGGCCACCAGAGTCATTTGCCGGAATGCGAAGTGAACTCCATCCCAAGGTCTGCGCAGTGATCTTTGGCCATTGAAGGCCCCTCGCGCAACCTCTCCGCGGTGGGTTAGGATTGGCCTAGGTCACGAGTTCTAGTGCAGTTGTTTTACGACAACTAAAGGCCCCGGCTTACTAGACGGCAACCCTCCACCGCGGTGGGGTGCTCCCGGGTGACGACCAGGCACAGTTCCTATCTGTGCAAGTGCGTGAAGGATCTCTCATGAATGCTCATTCGATAAAGACATCACTGACAAGTGATGTCACTGGCGCGTGGTTGGAAAGTTATGACCCGGGTGATCGCAGATTTATCAAGATCGGTTTTCTCCTTCTAGAAAATGGTCAGACACTAAGCGATATCACTATTGCCTATCAAACATGGGGAAGGCTTAACGAAGCTGGCGACAATGCAATTTTGATTCAGCATGCGATGACAGGTTGGTCTGATGTTCCAGGCTGGTGGCCAAATATGGTCGGGCCCGGTCTTGCCTTTGATACAGATAAATACTTCATCGTCTGCCCTAACGTCATCGGTGGATGTCAGGGGAGTACTGGACCTTCAACTATCGCACCCGATGGAAAACGATACGGATCGCGCTTTCCAGCCATCACTATTCGCGACATGGTTGCAGCAGAGATTGCCTTTACCGATGCGATCGGCATTAAGAAATACAAGTTAGCGGTCGGTCCATCCTTAGGTGGAATGCGCTCGCTTGAGTGGGCGATCGCCCACCCAGATCGCGTAGAAGCAATCTGCACAATCGGCTCATCTGCTGTTGCAACCGGAGATCAGATTGGAACGGCATCGATACAAATCCGAGCAATTAAGAGTGATCCCTATTTCAATGGCGGCGACTATTACGAACAAGAGCGTGGACCGATTGCTGGCATGGGAATTGCCCGACGTATTGCCCATCTGACATATCGCACCGAGTCAGAGATGGATGTCCGCTTCGGGCGAGAGCTCCAGGGCGATGAGACCGGGCGCTTTGCCGTTGAGTCCTACCTTGACCACCAGGCCGACAAGCTCGCTAAACGCTTTGATGCCAATACCTATATCGCCCTGACTGAGGCGATGAATTCACACGATATTGGCCGCAACCGTGGAGGAGTGGTTGAGGCTTTACGCGCAATCACCATCCCGGTCTTGGTCGTCTCGATCGATACCGACCGCCTCTTCCCACCGCGCCTTCAGGCAGAGATCGCAGACCTTGTTCCACAGGCGAAAAAATTGGTAACTATTTCGTCAGATTTTGGCCACGACGGCTTTTTAGTCGAATCTGAGGCGATGTCGGCGGCTATTCGCGGTATAATATAGCCATCACTTCGATCGGTTCTAAGAAAAGAATTTCTTAGAAGGTAGATCAAAAACCAAAGGACAATTGTGGCTGTATTTAGTGCGCTCAAAAACAAGGCGAAGAAGGCACCAGTCGGTAAAGGTGTGGCTAAGAAAGCACCTGCCAAGAAGGCTCCAGCGAAGAAATCTGTAGCAAAGAAGGCACCTGCAAAGAAGGTTGTCGCCAAGAAAGCACCTGTAAAGAAAGCCCCTGTTAAAAAAGCTGTGGCAAAAAAGGTTGTCGCAAAGAAAGCTCCCGCAAAGGTTGAGCTGAAGAAAGTCCTTGATGCCAAAGATGTACAGATGATTGCCGATGCAAAGGCAGCGGTCTCACGCCAGAAGGAAGTCTTGGCAGAGTTAGAAGCACGTGGAGTGACATCACTTGGTCGCATTCCCAAGAAGGCAGATAAAGATTTAGTAGATGAGGCTCGCGCACTTGCGATCACAGTTCCACAAGTAACAGAGACACTTCGCAAGAAGGGTCTAGGAAGCCCAAGCCGTATCTTGAAGAAGGCTGAATGGGATCTG
>JACCDW012046451.1_pt1 | contig 27190 bp, 23 predicted proteins | sample 7449781 | NCBI WGS metagenome assembly JACCDW01 (sample SAMN15323449, study PRJNA562643) | freshwater metagenome | isolation source: river surface water | place: USA:Blue River Watershed | collected 2017-08-18
AATCTCGGATTAAGTCCCCAAACTCGTCGGTTCGATTGGCGTCTATCCGCGCTTGATATTGTCCGCTCGCAAGCTGGCGCGTACCAAGCGTTATTTTACGGAGTGGTTCGACAAAATTTTTACTCAGCAGGTAGGCGGCGAGTAGGGAGACGATTAGAGAGCAGGCAGCGACAAGTCGTATGATTTGTATGCTTTGATCTAGAAATGTTTGTTCGATCCCGTTGGATGTTTCGGCCACAATCAAACCGAGTTCGCCAATTGGTTTGGCGGCAGGTCCGATGGGCCGTCTTACGAGCTTGTCTGAGCTGGAGACCATCGCACCTGCAACGCGTTGGTTGTTGGCATCGAATAGCACCAACCTACTTGCAAGCCCAGGCGGCCGCGCCTCAGGGGGGCGGGCGGGCGCACGATTTGCTGCTGACGCATCTTGCCCTGTATCTTGACGTTCTGGGCGAGCAGCGAGACCGTCTGGGGTGTGTCGGCAGACTGCGCGTACTACCCCTGCAGGAGTTTGGTGGTTTACGACATCACCGGCTCGTTTTCCGATGCAGTCATCGTAGGCGTTAGCAGGCGCATAGCGTCCTGTTGGTTGGCGTGAACTCGTGTTTTGATTTACTAAGCTAGCCCATACTCCTGGCTCCGCTTTAAAGAAATCCCAGCTGCCCCGTGCTGTATGGAGTGATTCTAGACGCGCGATGATCGCCTGTTGATCACTAAGCTCGCCTTTTGCAATATATGAGGAAAATCCTTGACGTAGATGCCAAGTAGTCAGCCCGACAAAGATGCCGATGACGGTGAGGGCGACCAGCATGACACTGGCGAAAAGCTTATGACCAACGGTGATTTTCAATGTGCAAGACTGGCGCTGGGTGGTTACAACCGGACTCGCAAAATGTAGCGTTAGTCGCCAGGCTAGTCAATCACAATCTGATTAGAGCGATGGGGTTGATTGAAGAGTATTTTCGGCAAGCGTTGAGACCGCTGGGGCAGCGTGTAGTGCGGCGACAGTCAGCAACAGAAAGATCGCTGCGCCTAGCGTGTGCAAAGTCGGTTTGCTTAGTCTCATATGTGGGCAAATTGCATAGCATTTTGATTAGGTTGTGCAATGGTATGGTCGAAAAGGGGGCGACGGGAACTATTGATTAGTGATTAGCTTATCGTCGTTTAGCCTTATGAAGGATTCGTATATGCATACAGGAAATGATTATTGGACGCTGTGTCGCACGCAGCCTTATTCTTGCGACACTTATATCGATATTCCATTTTCAACATGTATCAGCCCAACGAATTCGACATCGCCCGACTGAAAGAGCGCGCCACACAACTAGCTGGTCAGATCAGTCGCAATAAAAGTGGTGCCCTGAGCAACGAACAGCTCAAGCCCTTGCGTTTGCAGAATGGTCTCTATATACAGCGCCACGCACCGATGCTGCGAATTGCGATCGCTTACGGCATGCTCAACAGCGAGCAGCTTCGCGCACTCGGCCGTGCAGCTCAGAAGTATGACCGAGGTTACGGACACTTCACGACGCGTCAAAATTTGCAGTTGAACTGGATTTCAGTGGACGACACACCGCTCGCATTGGCGGAGTTAGCTGAGGTCGGTATGCATGGAATTCAATCTAGCGGCAATTGCCTGCGTAACATCACGAGTGATGCGCTGGCAGGAATTGCGCCGGATGAGATGCTGGATCCGCGCCCCTATGCTGAGTTACTCAGGCAGTGGAGCACCTTTCATCCAGAGTTTGCACTATTACCCCGTAAATTCAAGGTGGCGCTGACGGGTACGCCGCAGGACCGTGCGCTTGTTCAGATTCACGATTTGGCTTTTGAGGTCGTTGAAATTAGTCCGATCGTCACGTTCCGAGTACGCGTTGGAGGTGGCTTAGGCCGTACTCCCATACTCGGCCCAGTCCTGCGCGAACGTCTTGAGTGGCAAGATTTGCTGACATATACGCATGCAGTCTTACGCGTCTACAACGAGCTCGGACGTCGAGATAATCTGACAAAAGCAAGGATCAAGATCCTCGTTCGTGCCGTAGGTATTGAGCACTTTAGAGAGCTTGTTGAGGCAGAGTGGGCAGATTTGAAACATGGGGTACACAAGCTACCTGAGGCTGAGCTGGTGCGGATTAAACAGGCCTTCGTCGAGCCAGATTGGAGCCTTGGTCAGCCTATGGCGAATGATGCAGTCACGCTGACCGGAGATGCGCTCAATCGATGGAACAAGTGGCTCGTGCGCAATCGGCTTCCTAACCGGCATCAGGGTTTTGCTGCAGTGCTTATTGCGTTAAAGGGAAAAGGGCGTCCCCCCGGAGACATCACAAGTGCTGAGATGGAAGCGATAGCGGATGTAGCGGATCGGTTCAGTCAGGGTTTTGTGCGTGTCACCCATGCACAGAATTTGGTTTTACCTGCAGTACGCGAAGCGGATCTATATGCGCTGTATGTTGAATTAGAAGCGTTGGGACTGAATCACGCTGTTGGTGGTTTGGTCGGCGATATGGTTGCCTGTCCTGGTGGAGATTTCTGTGCGTTGGCGAATGCACGGTCTTTACCAATTGCCGATGAGATCGCGGCGCGCTACTCACAGCTTGATGCACAAGAAGACATTGGACCTTTGGATTTGCGTATTTCAGGCTGTATGAATAGTTGCGGACACCACCACACTGGGCACATTGGTATTTTGGGCGTGGATAAAGATGGTGCAGCGTTTTATCAATTACTCCTAGGAGGCCACTCGGGGCATGGTGCGCCGGCGGCACTTGGAACCATTATCGGGCGGGCGTTTGCGGAGGATGAGATCGCCGATGCTGTCGAGCAAGTGCTTGATACCTACCTCGAACTGCGTCATCCGGGCGAAACATTCCGTGAGACAGTTGCTCGCTTAGGTAAAGCAGTTTTCGCGTCCGCTGCTGATGCGATTCGCACACAGACTGTCAGACGCGAAGGCTCTTCACTTCACGAAAGCGAGGCCTGAACCAAATGGCTACCGTTTACTTGATAGGGGCAGGTCCTGGTGATCCGGAATTGATGACGCGTAAGGCGTGGCGTCTGCTCGGAGAGGCGCAGGTGGTTCTGCATGACGCGTTGATGGATGTTGCGGGTATGCAGGCGGCCGCACCGAACGCTCTGTGGATCAATGTGGGCAAGCGTTGCGAGGGAATGTCGGTTGATCAAACGTTCATTTGTCGCAGTATCGTTGGGTATGCCAAACGTGGACTCAAAGTTGTTCGCTTGAAAGGTGGAGATCCGACTTTATTTGGTCGCTTGGCAGAGGAGCTTGCAGCCTGTCGTGACGCGGGACTCTCTGTCGAGGTTGTTCCAGGAGTGACATCTGCATGTGCGGCTGCGGCTGATCTCCAGACGAGCCTGACACTGCGCGGCGTGTCGCGCAGTGTGGCGTTTGTGACGCCGCGTGTTGGACGTAAAGAGCTCGACCTCGCGAATGAGTGGCTGCGCGTCAGCCTTGCTGCACAAACTGTTGTGTTGTACATGGCTGGTAAGCAGGCAAGGTCAATCGCGAATAATCTCATTGCAGGCGGAAAGCCCGCGAGCACACCCGTCTGCATTGTAGAAAATGCGAGTGCCGTCGGAGCACGTTTACGCATGTCCTTGTCGGATTTGGCAAGAGATGGTTTGCCTCAATTGATTGGACCGGTCAGTGTGCTGATGGGTGATGCACTCGTAATGGCAAAAGCGCAAGATGTGGACACGATCCTGCTTGGAAAGGATCTCACGGCGGAATACGCTGTAGGTTGACAATTGGTGTTGCTGAGGGATGATGAGGATGGTAGTCGAGCTATTTGACGTGCACGGTGCGCGTGTACACGATGTCGCAGCGGCGACTGTTTTAATCGAGCCAGAGACATTTTTGATCGACGGTGCACAAGGGCCGTTAAACAAAAAAATTTCAGATTGGCTGACACTAAATTCAAGTGTGTCTGCCATAGCGATTAAGTTTAGTAAGTTTACCGATGGCCGTGCTTGCTCGCTCGCGGCAAGGCTCAGAGAGGCTGGCTACACGGGTGCATTGCATGCGGTGGGAGACATTACGCAAGATTTGATTTTTCTCTTGCGACGGGTCGGGTTTACACACTTCGATCTATCGGGGCAGGGTGTGCATCAGGTATCCGCCGAGGTGGTCCGACCTTTTGGCGGCCACTATCAGGGAGCTCAGGATGGAAGTTTGCCCTGGAGTTCGGCGGACAGGGGTTAGAACCTGCGGTAAGCTAGGCATATGCCGATGGGTTCATCCCATCATTTGTCATACTTGATGCAACGCGTATATGTCGATCAATTCTGAAATCCCGACCGGTTTGCCGGCGCTTGAAGCGCGGTTAAGGCAAGATCTCGCTTGGCTTGAATTACCGGCGAAGCGCTGGGTAGTGGAGCGAACACAAAATGGTAAGCCACTCTTAGACGTTGCGATCATTGGTGGCGGTATGGCGGGTATGGCAGCGGCCGCTGCATTAAAGTTGATCGGTATCCCTGCGGTGATCTTTGATCGAGCCCCCGAGGGATTCGAAGGGCCATGGGTCACGACGGCTCGAATGGAAACTTTGCGATCGCCCAAGCAACTAACAGGTCCAGCGCTTGGGTTGCCTGCACTAACGTTTCGTGCGTGGTTTGAGGCTCAGTTTGGGCTTGCCCAATGGGAGGCGTTGGACAAGATTCCGCGTCCCCAGTGGATGGACTACCTTCGCTGGTACCGTCGAGTGCTTTCACTCGATATACGTAATGAATGCGAAGTTCTTCGCGTAACCCCTCGAGCCGATCAATTGGTTGAGCTAGAAATAAGCTCGTCTAAGGGGTGCGAAATCGTGCTGGCTAGGCGCTTGGTTTTGGCCACAGGCCGCGATGGCCTGGGTGGCCCTTACGTTCCTGATATTGCGAAGATACTCCCACGCGATCTTTGGGCACACTCATCTGATCCGTTTGATTACAACTGCTTAAAGGGTAAGCGTGTCGGTGTGGTTGGTGCGGGCGCATCTGCAATGGATAGTGCAGCGACAGCGCTTGAGGCGGGTGCATTCAGTGTGGATATGTTGATACGTCGGGATGACTTGCCACGGATTAATAAAGGTAAAGGTGCAGGTAACGCAGGTATGGTTCACGGTTTCATGAGCCTGCCTGAAAACTGGAAGTGGCGTATTCGTCACTATTTAGGCACGCAACAGGTGCCGCCGCCAAGAGGTAGTACGCTGCGCGTCTCAAAGTTTGAGAATGCACGTTTTAACCTTGGGTGTACCTTGCTAGGTGCGGAAGCGCGAGACAAGGGGGTTGAGGTACGAACGACGGTGGGTACCTTCGAACTAGATTTCCTAATATTTTCAACGGGATTCATGATCGATTGGTGGAGACGTCCTGAATACGCAGCGATCGCTCCCAATGTATTGGCGTGGGGTGATCGCTTGTGTACACAAGATGAGCCCGGCGGCCAGGAGATGATTGATTCGCCAGACCTCGGGTCAGCCTTCGAGTTTCGAGAGAAGAGTCCTGGTCAGTGTCCGGGTCTGGATCGAATCCATTGTTTTTGTTATCCGGCCGCTTTGTCCCACGGGACGGTATCTGGCGATATACCTGCAATTAGTGATGGTGCTAAACGTCTTGCTCAAGGTATCGCTGCACATTTTTATCGAGAGGATATTGACGAACACTTTGCGCGTATGCAACGCTATGACGAACCTGAGTTACTCGGTGACGAATGGACGCCAGCCGAACCACGAAAAATTAACTGAAGGAAGACATATGGTGGATGCTAAACAAACGGATACGGTTGATCGCTTGGTTGGTCTAGTTGCAGACGATCAGACGTATCAAGTACGTCATCAACGCGATAAAGTCGTTGCGGCGACACAGGGGAGCGAAAACGGTCTGTTCGATCCCTCGCTGGCGGGCCTAACCGTGACTGAGCGCTTATATGTTGCGCTCTTTGCCTGTGTGCTGACGCCTGCGCCTGAGCTCGCCAAGGAATATACCGAGCGTTTGCTCGCGCAAGGTGCAGATAGTGAAATTATCGATTTTGTTGCAAGCGCAGCGCTCGAGAATATTCAAAGCCCTCGCTTGCATACAATTCTTGCGTTTACGCATACCCTCATTACGGATCCAGTCAAGGCTGATCGTGAGGCCTTGTTAGCCTTGCCCCAAGCTGGATTGTCCACACCCGAAGTAGTGACCCTCGCGCAGCTGATTGCGTTTGTATCCTATCAGGTACGACTAGTGGCTGGTCTGAAAGCGATGAAGGCGTTGGAGAAGTCTGTATGAGCGCACCGATCAATATCAAAGGATTTACAAACGACACGCTTGGTTGGAAAGCCTGGCTAGATGTGGTCGCATTGGATACAGCGACTCCTGAGCAAATGGCGGTCCTCGAGGAGAGCCACCCGAAAGCAAAGGTGTCGGACTATTATTTGTTCCTGGTGCATCAGCCCGAAATTTTGAAACAACGCTCTGTGGCGTTCAATGCGATTATGTATGCGCCGGGCGGTATGCCGCGTGCCGAGCGCGAGCTTGGCGCAACCGTTGTCTCTCGTATAAACGGCTGCGTCTATTGTGCCTCGGTCCACGCGCAGCGCTTTGAGCAGTTAGCCAAAAGACAAGATGCAATTATCGAGGTGTTCACCGATCCTCATGGTGCAGGTACGACTCCACGTGAGCGTGCGATTGTTGATTTTTCGATTGAGCTGACTGCTCGGCCCGGCGAAGTGAGCGCGATAAGTATTCAAAAACTCAAAGATGCTGGTTTAACCGAGCCCGAGATACTTGACTTGATTCATTCTGTCGCAATCTTCGCTTGGGCTAATCGATTGATGCTGAATCTAGGCGAGCCGGTATTCCCCTCTCAAGAGTCTTCTAAGTAGGAGAGTAAGTGATGTTTAAACCCTTACGCATTATGCAGTCCTTGGTAGTGGCGCTGTGCGCCGCCTCGGCGTTTGCTCAGACACCGGATTGGCCCGCGGCAGGCAAGCCAATACAGTTGACCGTGCCGTCGCCTGGTGGGGGCGGTACAGGTGATACGATCGCGCGTATGCTAGCCGAGCAACTCGCGATTAATTTAAAAACCAATATCGTGATTGATAATCGACCCGGCGCAAACGGCAATATCGGTGCAGCAGCAGCGGCGAAGTTTGCTCCAGACGGATATCGATTTTTGTTTTCTTGGGCTGGCACACTCGCAGTGAATGCGAACTTGTATGCAAAGATTGCCTATGATCCTCAAAAGGACTTTGATCCTATTGCGCTCATTTGTGATGTACCGAATATTCTTGTTCTAAATACGACGTTGCCACCCAAGAGCGTGAAGGAGTTTATCTCGTACGCAGAGGCGAATCCAGGTAAATTGAATTTTGGGTCGACAGGCATCGGTAGTTCAATGCATTTAGCCGGCGAACTATTTATGCGGGAGACTGGGACTAAGATGGTCCATGTGCCTTACAACGCGCCTGGTACAGCCACCACCAACCTGATTGCTAATGAGATACAGCTGATGTTTCAGTTGATTCCTGGAATCGCGGGTCAAGTAAAAGCGGGGAAGGTGAATGCGGTCGCAGTGATGTCGCCGACGCGTTCACCAGCGCTACCCGATGTACCCACAACAACGGAGCTCGGCTTCCCTAAGCTGATGTCTTCGACATGGTTTGCGCTTCTGGCGCCGCGTGGCACACCGCCTGAGATCATCACAAAGATGAATGCTGAGGTAAACAAGATATTAAAAGACCCTGCATTCCAAAAGAAACTAGCTGACATCGGTGCAACCCCTTTGGGTGGTACGCCGAAAGATCTTGCCACACATCTTGCATCTGAACTTGATAAATGGGGCACAGTCATCAAGGCAGCTGGGATCAAGCCGCAATAAATACAGGCAACACAATAAAAACAACGGAGACAAACAGATATGTCGGATGCATCCCTGCGGACATCACGCTATGACGTGGTGGTAATTGGAGCCGGTTTCGCTGGCATGTATGCACTGCATCGTTTGCGGCAATTGGGCTTGCGCGTACATGTACTCGAAGCAGGTGATGGGGTTGGCGGCACATGGTACTGGAATCGTTACCCAGGTGCGCGCTGTGATGTCGAAAGTCTGGAGTATTCCTATTCGTTCTCTGAGGATTTGCAGCAAGAGTGGGAGTGGCCAGAGCGTTATGCGACACAGCCTGAGATACTCAAGTACGCAAATCACGTTGCTGATCGATTTGATTTGCGACGCGATATTCAATTCAATACGCGGGTCACATCGGCGATCTTTCATCCCACGACTAACACGTGGAGAATCACAACCAGTGCCAATCAATCCGTGGATGCCCAGTTTTGTATTATGGCTTCCGGAAATCTTTCTTTACCCCGCGTCCCGGACTTCAAAGGCTTGGATTCGTTTCAAGGTAAGTGGTACCACACTGGTCAGTGGCCACACGAAAAGGTCGATTTCACTGGGCAGCGCGTGGGAATTATCGGCACCGGTGCCTCGGGCATTCAATCGATTCCGATTATCGCAAAAGAAGCGAAGCATCTTCACGTGTTTCAACGCTCCGCAAACTACTCAGTACCAGCAATTAATCGGGTCTTAACTCCTGCGGAAGTCAAAGCACACAAAGAAAAATACTCAGCGTGGCGTAAAGAGGCATTGAAGACACCGTTTGGTATTGCGGGGTTTCCTCCTCCGACAAAGTGTGCGTTGGAGGACACGCCAGAGGCTCGACTCGCAAGTTTTGAAAAGAAATGGGGTACCGGCGGAAATATCAGCTTTCTCTATGCATACAAGGATTTGCTCACAAACAAAGAGGCAAACGAAACGGTATGCGAGTTTGTTCGCGATAAGATTCGTTTGATTGTGAAAGATCCAGCGGTGGCCGAAGACCTTATTCCGAACGATCATTACATCGGGACAAAACGTTTGCCACTCGACACGGACTATTACGAGACATATAACCGTAACAATGTGACGCTCGTCAATATTAGGAAAAAACCGATCGTTGAAATTACTCCGAGAGGCATACAGACTACCCAGCAAGAGTACGCGTTGGATGCGATCGTCTTCGCCACGGGCTTTGATGCGATGACCGGTGCAATACTGGATATCGATATACGCGTGGAAGGAGAGACTGACCTGCGTACCAAGTGGGCAGATGGACCGAAAACCTATCTCGGTATCATGACCGCAGGTTTTCCAAACATGATGATCATCACAGGCCCGGGTAGCCCATCAGTCAAGACGAATATGATTGCCGCGATTGAGCAGCACGTTGACTGGATTACTGACTTGCTCAAGCATGTTAAGGCCCAGCGCCTCAATCGTATTGAAGCGGACCGAGATGCGGAGGAGAAGTGGGTGCAGCATGTCAATGAAGTGGGTGACTCTACGCTGTATCCCTTAGCGAACTCTTGGTATGTCGGGGCCAATATACCGGGCAAGCCTCGCGTGTTTATGCCCTATGTCGCAGGTCTTGATAAGTATCGTGTTATTTGTGATCAAGTCGCCGCAGATGGGTATAGAGGGCTTAGATTTTTAGCCTAGGCTCTTAGTTGTCCCAAGTCGCAGGATGCCGTCCTAAGGCTCCTGCGCCGATGGTCCAGTCCATGCGAGGGCCTGGGATAGAGGTCGGCCACCTTAGTCGTTTAGCCAAGCCCCATTGCGTGCTCTCAAGACTGTCAGACCAGTCAGTCAGCTCAATCTGTCTGATGACTGGTTCATTGATTAAATTGGCGTCAAGCGTTGGCATCAGTAATGCGCCCGTGCGTGCCAAGGACCCGTTAACGATAGTCCCTAAACCGGTTTGTTTGCGAGTCGTTAACGCACGTAATGTTGCTGTCGCCAATAAGTAGCCGGTCCCATGATCTAGTGCCTGAACAGGTAATGGGAAAGGACGTTCGGAGCCGGATAGGCGTTGTCCCGCCTCTGCGATGCCCATACTCATTTGTACGAGGCTGTCAAAGCCCCTGCGATATCGCCAAGGTCCAGTGAAACCGTAAGCATCGAGTGACACGTCGATCAAGCCGGGTCGAATGGCTTGTCGCTGCTCTGCGTCTAATCCAAGCGCAGAAAGAGCGTCGCTGCGGTATCCATGTATAAAAATATCTGCTTCACTTAACAGTTTTTTCCAGTGTTCTAGGTCTTGTTTTTCCCGTAAATCCAGGCGCGTGCAGCGCTTGCCAAGACTCATCTCTGGTGCGCCGGTGGGCTCATCCCACCAAGGAGGGTCGACACGCAACACGTTTGCGCCGAGTCCAGCGAGTAAACGCGTGGCGGCAGGACCTGCAAGCACTCGTGTCATGTCAAGTACCCGAAGGCCTTTCAGAGGATGTTCTTGGTCTGCTGGCCGATTGGCAATAATGCCCTGCGTGCCTTGGCGCCAGTGTAAAAGTGGTTCAGCCAATACGGATTGTCCTTGAGGGTGTCGTTGCCAGTCATCCCAAGATCGCATTTGCGCTGCACATGCCCCATTAGCAACCATCGCGGACTCAAGCTCGAGCGCATCCCAGCGCGAGACTGCTGCGATCACGGCATCGCGCTGAGCAGGTACGCCGAGTACGCGTAACGCTGCATCTAGGTGATGGGGTGCATTCGTGTGTAGACGAATCCAGCCGTCGCGGGTTCTATAGTCGGTGGGCCCAAGCGCTGGCTCTAACGGAATTTTCCAATTAATAGGAGATATGGTTTTGTTAAACCATAAGGACGCAAGACGACGATCTGTCGTGACTCGCGGCGCGTTAGTGAGCTCTGCTAGGGCAAGTCCGGCCGCTCCCATGGTTGCCGCGGCGAAGTCTGTGACTGCGAAATACGAGGCTAGATTGCCCTGCCCAACAAATGAGATCTTGTCTATTTCGGCGGGATTGCCGCGTACTGCATCCCAAATTTCCTTAAGTAGGCTGAGTGAGATATCTTGGTGATCCGTGTATTTGGACATAGGTGTAGACATTGTGCGCGGCGTGCATGTAAAAAGTATCGTATAAAGAATGTACGCCAATACTGTGTGTATATCAAAAAGCGAAATTATTAGAGACAACGTAGCGAGTAAGTGAATGACTAATGCATCGAATGCAGTGCCGACCCCATTAACCATTACAGGATTGAAAGCACCCAATACAGTCGCGCATGCGGTCATCCGCGCGATGAAGCGTCACGGGGTCGATTGCACCTTTGGTCAAAGTTTGCCTACGATGATTCAGCTCTCTGCCGAGCATGGTGGAATTAAGCAAATTGCGTACCGAACTGAAAATGCTGGTGGGTATATGGCAGATGCCTACGCAAGAGTTTCAGGAAAGCCGGGTATTGTCACGGCGCAAAATGGTCCAGCAGCGGCGCTCCTCGTGGCCCCACTCGGCGAAGCGCTGAAAGCATCGATACCCGTCATCGCCTTGGTGCAGGACGTTAGCCGTCTCCATCACGATAAAAACGCGTTTCAAGATCTTGATCATGTTGCGATGTTTACGCCCGTTGCAAAATGGGTCCGTCGGGTAGGTGACGCAAGCAGGGTGGACGACTATGTGGATCAAGCGTTCGCCATGGCCTGCTCGGGGAGGCCTGGCCCCGTCGTGCTCTTGCTACCTGCTGATTTGTTACTTGAGCCCGCTGTTGAGACCGCACGTCGCGCTTGCTTAGGTCAGTTCCCTTTGGATCCTGTGGTTGCTTCACCGGATTCGGTGCAACGCGCGGCTGAACTTCTTGCTAAAGCAAAACGCCCGGTTGTGATTGCCGGCGGAGGGGTGCACTTATCTCATGCGCATCTTGCCTTGACGCGTCTAATGGACGAGGCGTATTTGCCTGTTGCCACGACGGTCATGGGTAAGGGCAGTGTGGATGAACGGCATCCGTTATCGGTTGGAGTCGTGGGTTATTTCATGGGACCTAACGGTGCGACACGTTATCAACGCGATGTGATTGCACAGGCCGACGTTGTGTTGTTGGTCGGAAACCGAACAAATCAAAATGGTACCGATTCTTGGCAGCTCTATCCAAAAGATGCCACCTTCATTCATTTGGACATTGATGGAACAGAGGTTGGTCGAAATTACGAGGCCGTCAGGTTGATTGGAGATGCGAGATTGACGCTTGATGCGTTGGCAGATGCGCTTGGGCGGTCGGATCTCAGCTTGCGCAAGTCCGCTCGTACCGCGCTCAAGAGCAGTATCTTAAAGGCCAAAGAGCACTACCTGAAAGAGTCCGAGTCGGTCCGGTTGTCGTCCCAGACTCCTATTAGGCCAGAGCGAGTCATGTTTGAATTGCAGAAGCGCCTAACACCGAACTCGATCGTGGTGGCCGATGCAAGTTATTCGTCGATTTGGATTGCGAATTGCTTGACCTCGCTGTCGAGTGGAATGCGATTCATCACGCCGCGGGGGCTGGCAGGATTGGGCTGGGGTTTCCCCATGGCGTTAGGTGCAAAAGTTGCACGACCGGCTTCGGAAGTGTTTTGCTTGGTGGGTGATGGCGGATTTGGCCACGTGTGGTCTGAACTGGAGACTGCCCGTAGGATGGGGATTAAGGTCACGTTGTTATTGTTAAATAACGGCATCCTGGGATATCAAAAACATGCCGAAAACGTGAAATTTGGCGAGCATACGTCTGCGGTTGATTTCTTCCCGGTGGACCATGCGGCGATTGCTCGGAGCTGCGGATGTCATGGTGTCAGGGTGAGCGATCCCGCGCAACTCGCCCAAACGCTAGAGGATGCCTCTAGAAGTGAGGTGACGACGTTGATTGAAATCATGACTGACGAAAATGCGTTTCCGCCCATCACCTTTTATACGGCGAACGTCAAATGAAATCGCGTATTGCGTTAGTGACTGGTGCAGCGAAAGGCATTGGCTTGGCGACTAGTAAAAAATTGATTGCAGACGGATGCCATGTTGTGATGGTAGATCGCTTGCCTATTGAACTGAGTAAGCTGGGGATTTCGTCGAACAATGCGTTGGCGTTTTCAGGGGATGTTAGCGATGCCGCATTCTTGTTACGGTTGAAAGAGCAGATTGAGTCGCGTTTGGGAATGGTATCGATTCTAGTCAACAACGCAGGCATCTCACCGAAAAGGCCAGATGGGCGGTCGAGCGGGATTCTAGAAGTCACGTTGGACGAATGGTCGAAGGTACTGATGATTAACTTGACGACGGTGATGCAACTGTCGCAATTATTCCTGCCAGGAATGCAGGCGCAAAAGTTTGGACGAATTGTGAGCCTGTCGTCGCTTGCGGGGCGGTCGAAATCCGTCGTAGCCGGGCCAAGCTACATGGCGTCTAAGGCGGGTGTTCTTGGACTAATGCGTGCGATTGCTTCTGAAATGGGGCCTTTCGGGATTACTGCAAACTGTGTCGCGCCCGGACGTATTTTGACGGATATGGCGATGCAGGCCGGTGAAGAAGTGAATCGACGGTATGCCGAACAGATTCCCGTGCGCAGGCTTGGCACGGCAGAGGAGGTTGCCGACGCGATCGCGTTTTTATGCGCAGAGTCGAACGGCTTTATTAATGGCGCTACCATCGATATTAATGGTGGATTTTTTATGTCGTAGGTTGATTGAATTTGTGTAAAACGAATAAGAGCGAGGAGAATGTATGAACAATAAATTATTTAAGCGTGCGCGAGCAGTCATTTGTGCGAGCGCACTTTTGGGCGCCTGCATAACGAGTCAGGCACAAACTTTTCCGGACCGTGAAGTTTCGCTTATCGTGAACTACGGCGCGGGCGGCACGACCGATGTCGCATCGCGTGCTTTAGCTCAGGGAATGGAAAAGAATCTCGGCAAACCGGTGATCGTGCAAAACAAGCCGGGTGCGCTTGGGACGCTGACTCCAGCCTACATCGCACGTCAAAAGCCAGATGGCTATCAAATAGGGGTAGTGACTTATTCGACGGTAGCGATCATGCCGCACCTCATGGATCTGACGTATTCGATCAAGGATTTTGAGTTCGTCGCTGGATTTGGTCGTTTTAGATATGGAGTCGCCGTCAACGCGAGCTCCCCTTACAAAACCCTGGATGATCTAGTGGCAGCAGCGAAGTCCGGTCCAGGTTTATTTTTTGGTACAACTTCAGCGCCCAATAATTTGGCAATTTTTGAGCTGTCACGGCTAACAGGTGCGAAGTTTGAGCACATCTCCTATAAGTCAGGTGCCGAGGCTGTGACGGCGCTTCTGAGTGGACAGGTGCAAGTCATCGTGCAGAATCCGCCAGACATCCTTCCTCATATCAAGGCCGGCAAGCTGCGTATGCTGGCCTCCGCGAGTCCGATGCGCTGGGTTGAGCAGCCAGAGGTCAAGACGATGAAAGAGCAGGGCTATGACGTTGAAATTGATTCTTGGCTAGGTTTGGCGGTTCCCAAGGGAACCCCTGCGGCGATTGTCAGTACGCTTGAAAAAGCGGCTTTAACAGCGATGGCAGACCCTGCACTGGCGACTCGTCTGGAAAACATGGGGGTTGATCCTGCCGCGCTTTCCGCGAAAGCCTACCTTGAGATCCTAGAGAAAGGGTATATCGAAATGGGTCGAGCGATCAAAGCGGCTAAGATTCCTCGCATCACAGGTTGACGTTCATAAAAACTGCTATACTGTTGCACTTTGCTGCGCCCGTAGCTCAGTTGGATAGAGTACTTGGCTACGAACCAAGGGGTCGTGGGTTCGAATCCTGCCGGGCGCGCCATATAAATCAAGGGCTTACAAAGCGATTTGTAAGCCCTTGTCCTTTTTGTTGTCGCTAATTTCCCACAACGTCGTCGCTGGTATCGTGCTGACGGGCAGGAACCGCGGTTAAGATGTGTTTAATGATTTTTGAGGACAGAAGCCATGTCTGACACAACGAAGTATTCAATCACCTACCTACGCTTTCTGCATTTACTGCAGGCGATTCGTCAGATCCCCACATTTCCAAAGATGGATCCGGTTGAAGAGCGTCTGCTCACGATGTTGGGAGTGAAGTGGCATGATGCACAAAAAGTAAGCGTCCTCGAAGCGATGGGGTTATCCACAGAGATTTCGGCCACGACTGCGCATCGCCGCTTAAAGACTCTTCGTAAGAAGGGAATGATTGAGCTTGACGTCGACAAGGTTGATAGCCGAGTTAAGTATGTGGTTCCTACGGATCTAGCGCGGAAATACTTTGTGGCACTTGGTCAGGCAATCGATAAGGCCGCTCAGCCACTCTGATCTCATGTCGTCTTCCTCTCGGGCTAATTCGACGCGCTCTTCGCTCGAGCGATCGCCTCACTCTGCGGCGTACTTATTCCAAATGTTCTTGGCGGCTGTGGCTGTCGTGCTGCTTTGGACAGGTCTGTTTTACGTCAACGAGTGGCTTTTTTCAGGTCTATCGCTCAATAGCGTCATCAACTGGATTTTCCTGCCTGCAGCGATCCGCATGTTGGCAGTGATGGCTCTTGGCTGGGTGGGGGCCGTTGGACTGTTTATTGGCGCATTGCTCACCAACGACATCATGGTCCAGACTAGTTGGGAGGACGCGATTGTCATCGCTGGCTTATCTGCGCTTGGTCCTATGGTTGCGGTTCGCGCCTGTACGCGCTTGCTGCGTATTAGCGATAACTTGGCTGGATTGCGGCCTAGCCAGTTGATCATTTTTTCATTGGCGGGTGCGGTGTGTAACGTTCTGCCACACAACGTTTATTTCTTTTTTTCTGGTCACACGCCCGATATCGTTTCGGGCATGATTCCCATGCTGGTCGGTGATCTGCTAGGCACGCTAGTCATCCTCTACCTCGCGAGCCTAGCGCTTAAACTGATCACCGCTCGATCGTGATGTTGCCGTCTTTAATAACTTTCTGCCACATCACTGTTTCTTCCGCCATTTTTTTTGCAAACTCTTCAGGGGTGCCGCCGGCTGCATCAAAACCGAGCTTCGCAAACTGCGCCAACAACGCTGGGTTTTGAATAGCTTTATTCAACGCTTGATTGAGTTTTTCCTGTATTGCTGAAGGTAAACCAGCTGGTCCAAATACACCAAACCAAGTCAGTGATTCATAGCCAGGTACAAATTGTGACAATGTAGGGATGTCTGGTGCGACCGAAGACGGTTTAGGTGATGTCACAGCCAACGCACGCACCTTACCGTCTCGGATATGAGGCAATGAGACAGAGATCGAGTCAAACATGAGATCCAAGCGACCGGCCATCAAATCCGGCATAGCCAGAGCAGTACCTTTATACGGTACGTGCGTCATTTTCGTGTCGGTCATCGCCAAGAAACGTTCTGTGGAAAGATGAGGAATGCCGCCTGTACCAGCCGAACCGAAGTTCAGTTTACCGGGATTCTTCTTGATGTAATCAATAAGCTCTGGCATGGTCTTCGCGGGTGATGTTAGTGGTACGACAACAACCTGCGGAGAGGCTGCTAGATACATAATTGGCGTGAAATCCTTTGTTGGCGAATAAGGAATCTTAGGATTCAGAATCGGACCAATAGTGTGTGTGCTCGAGGTCGAGAGCAGGATGGTGTAGCCATCAGGCGCTGCACGTGCTACTGACTCTGAGCCGATGACACCAGCTGCACCAGCGCGGTTATCCACAACAACGGTTTGTCCAAGTTCAACGCCGAGTTGTTGGGCAACCACGCGACCAACGATATCAGTCGCTCCGCCTGCGGGGAACGGGATGACGAGTTTAATCGGTTTGTTTGGGTAGGCTTGCGCCATCGTCAGCGATGAAAAAAGTGTGCCGACGATGCCGAGCGTTGCGATCAAAATATTGCGGCGGATGCTCATGTTACATGCTCCAATAAATAAGTCAGGTTCAAGGTGTTGAACTTTCTCGTTAAATGTATTCTTTGACACTTAGGCGCATAGCCAACGACTCAGGAACATCAATTGGCATGTCTAACATCCAAAAAGATAAACCTTTGCCGTGCGTATCTAAATTGAGTGCGTCGTTTACGCCGCCATCAAGAATGCCCTCGAGGACAAAGTTCATGGCTTCAAGCTTGGGAAGCAAGTAGCGTGCCACACTCTTTGGATGCCGATAGCCGAACCATTCAGCAACACGTGCTTCCGTCATCTGTTCGACTAATAATGCGTAGCACTCGGCGTCCCAAGCGATAACGCTAATGTTAGATGTATTGCCTTTGTCGCCCGCGCGGCTGTGTGCGAGTTGATAGAGCGGAATCTTCACGGTAGCACTCATGGACGTTGCTCCTCTACAAAACGATAGCCACAGGGCACAGCCTCGCGCGGGATAGTGCAAGACAGCGTGTCAAGGCGGGGGCGTAGTGATGTGCGAACGCCACCTCCACCGGCTGGGCCACAGCAATAGAGTGATGTCACATCACGTAATATTTTCTCTGCCACTTCTTTTTGTAAGTGCACGCCTGCGACGCGCAAACGAACGTCGCGTGACTCGGGAAGACCGCGACCCATCAGCTCACCTGAGTCATCTCCAAAGATACTAATCGCACCAATGAGATCAATGCGAAGTGGAAGTAGATGTCCGATACGCTTGCGCACTGTTTCTCCAGCGAGCGCCGCGCGCTCACGTGCTTGAAAGCCTGCATAAGAGATTTCCGCTTCCGCGAGATAACCATTGTCGTAGCAGATGTTTACTTTGAGTTCTGCAGGGCGAGCATGTCCCGTGATACCGTCAACGCGAATTCGATCTTTACCCTCCGATTGAATTGTTACCTGCGTAATGTCGGCGGTTACATCCGGCGTTAAATATTTGGCAGGATCGTGCACCTCATACAAAATTTGTTCGCGGCCAGTGCGGTCATCCACACGACCACCAGTGTTGTCGGCTTTGAACACCGAGAAACTGCCATCTGCGCGTATCTCTGCGATTGGGAAGCCGATGCGGTGCATATCTGGTACCGGTTTTTGCCCTGGGACGCAGTAATAGCCGCCAGATACTTGTGTGCCGCACTCCAGCATGTGACCGGCCATCGTCCCGCAGCCCATCTTATGCCAATCGTCCATGGCCCAGCCGAAGTGCGCGATAGCGGGCCCCAACGTGAGCGAAGGGTCCGACACACGGCCAGTGACGACAATGTCTGCGCCATCGTTGAGCGCTTGTGCGATTTCATATGCACCGATATAGGCGTTTGCGCTCACCACGCGGGATGGATCAATATCTGTACCGAGTTTTTTTAGTAAAAACTTTAGCTGCTCAGGTTGGGTTAAGTCGTCACCGTGAACCACTGCGATACGCGGTACGCGTAATCCTTGCATCCGGGCCAGCGCGAAGATGCGCTGGGCAGCGGCCTGAGGATTTGCTGCACCAAAGTTACTTACAATTTGGATTTTGTGCTCTAGGCAGCGCTTCAATACTGGACCGACGAGGTCGTCGAGCAGGGGTTCATAACCCATCTGGGGATTTTTTCGTTTTTCGATTTGCGCGAGCGCAAGCGTACGCTCAGCCAATGTTTCGAAATTTAGAACCCCACCACCGAGCTTAATTAGTGTGTCGACTACAGGGCCGACCCCATCGGTGCGATCACCGGAAAACCCAGTCGCACAGCCGACGTATAGGGGAGTCTCTGTCTTTGTTTTGTTCATGTATGCGCCTCGAATTTGTTAGCTCACTACATTGATGGGCTTGCCTTGCACGAAGGCGTTGAGATTGCCGAGGATGCCTTGAGTTAAGCGAGACATCCCGTCCTCGTTGGCCCACGTGATGTGTGGAGTAATGATCAGGTTGGGCAAATGCATTTGCAGTAGAGGGTGTTCAGCCGCAGGCGGTTCGCTTGCAAGAACATCTAGCGCGACACCGCCCAGATGTCCACTCAGGAGTGCATCGCCAACGGCCGTCTCGTCGATTAACGGGCCCCGTGCGGTGTTAATCAGCATAGCGCCAGGCTTCATTTGAGAAAGCTCTTTAGCCCCAATTAAGCCGCGTGTGTCGGACGTCAGTGGGCAATGAAGGGTGATGATATCGCTTTGTGCGAGGAGATCTTCAAACGAAACGTAGCCCGATCTGACGACTTTCGCGCCTCGGTGCTCACCGAATAAAACTTTCATCCCCAGTGCTTGGGCAAGCGAGGCGACTTCGGTCCCGATCGCACCTTTGCCGAAAATACCAAGGGTCGCCCCTTTGATGTTGAGCACAGGTGCGCCATGTACACAGAAATGGGGAGAGGTTGGCCATTGTTGACGTCCCTCGTTTTGGTAGAAGGGCAATGCACGACGTAGGGCGAATATAAAACCGATCACGCCTTCGCCCACGCTCTGCCTAGAGTAGCCGGGTACGTTAGAGACGACGACACCATGCGTGCGGCACGCATCGCGATCGACACAGTCATACCCCGTTGCGGCGACGCAAACAAATTTTAAGTTGGGCGTGCCGGCGAGCACCTCCGCAGTGATTTTGACTTTATTGGTGATGCACATTTCCGCAGACCCTAACGCCTGGATTGTTGCTGGGGCTCTCGGTGCGGTCGCGGGGCAATTCGTCCATTTTGTTACCCAGTCCGGCACGGGAAGTGGTGTTGGAATGGTGTCGCTATCTAAAAATACAATTTGCATGGTTAAACTTTGTTCGGATGTGGTCTGATATGCCGTGCGTGTGCGCATGGTTTACCTAGTTTTTGTACATTAAATCACGCCCAACGACCTTTTATTTCCTCTCCAGCCCTCGTCGGGAGCTGGTTTTTATCTTTGGATATCACCCAATGAGTGACTCCTCTTCTGTCCTAAGTGCTTCTTCCTCCATCATCGCATCCAAATTGTATGGTTCAGACGGGTGTGGAACTGAGCTGGATATTATGCAGATCGGTGCTGCTATCCGGAAGGCGAATTCCTTTTTGTGGGTAGGGTTGCATGACTCCGCACCAAGTGTTCTCGATACGATCGTTGCACAGTTAGGGTTGGGCTCGGAGATCGCGCAGGATATGGCAGCGAAGCACCGAGTACCTAAGGTGATGGATTACGGTACCGCTCTGCTCGTCGTAGCGATGACGGTCGAAGTGCGAGGGACGGATGGACTACCGGCTTTTGGCGAAACGCAGTTATTGATTGGCTCGAATTATTTAATCACCATGCGCCGTGGTGCGGTAGCCTCCCATACTGCATTGCGACAGCGCTTAGAGAGCCGTCCCGATCAGCTTTTACAAGGGAGCGCATTTGTTGCATGCGAATTACTCGATTTGCTGATTGATCGTTACAACCTGGCAAACGATATGTTTGAGAGGGCGGTCGAGCCGATGGAACAAGCCTTGATTTTGAGGGGCTTGGAAAAACTTAAAGTCAGACGTTTGTATCAGTTGCGCAGAGACTTTCAGCGCATGCACAATGCGATCGCTCCCCTGGGAGAGGTATGCAGACGTTTGTCGCATCGAGATTACGCACCTATTAGGGTCGAGGCGCGACCCTTGTTTGCGGATTTGGCTGATCGGGTCTATCGGGTCGATCGATTGTTGGATAACTTGGGCGACGGTTTAACCTTTGCTTTTGAGGCCGGTATGCTGATCGAACAAGCTAAGCAAACGGAAACAACCCGACGTCTTGCCGCATGGGCTGCGATTTTGGCGGTCCCAACGGCCATCGCTGGTATTTACGGAATGAACTTTGAGTACATGCCTGAACTCCAATGGAAATACGGCTACTTGGTCATTGTTGGTCTGATGGGTACGATTTGTGGAACGCTGTTTTATAAATTCCGTCAAGCAAAATGGCTTTAAAGGTTATCTTATAAAATTCTATATATATCAATTACTTAAATGAGAAAAGCAAAGATGAACGTACGTTATTGGACTCAGCTGGGCCGACTTGCAGGGACTAAGCTCGTCGCTTCCATTGCCCTCTGTCTGTTTGCGGGGGCCGTGACTGCGCAAGGCGCGGGGCAGTACGCGCTGACGGGTAAGGTTGTACAGGTATCGGATGGCGACACAATTAATTTGCTCGTAGACAAGACGCAGCATCGGATTCGGTTGGCAAGCATTGATGCGCCAGAAACAAGCCACGGAAGTGATCGCCCCGGACAGCCGTTCGGAGAGGCTTCGCGAAAGAACTTAGCGGAGTATGTAGCCGGCAAGACATTAACGCTGACTTGTTATGAGAAAGACCACTATGGTCGAGATGTCTGCGATGTTCCTGCAAACGGTACCACCGCTAATCGGCTGCAGGTGCAAGATGGTATGGCTTGGGCTAACCAGCAGGCGAAGGGTAAGTTTTTGCGTGATAAGACACTAGTGGATGCTCAAAATAATGCGCAAAAAAAGAAATTAGGTTTATGGGCTGAGCCAGGGGCGGTAGCGCCCTGGGAGTGGCGTGTCGTGTGTTGGCAAAACAAGAAGTGCAAGTGATTCGGCTCGCCGCTGCGCTGGTATGTGGTGTGGTGTTGACGGGTTGCGGCCCGCAGGGGATTGACTCGCCCATCAATAGCCCTTACGCGGCTGGTGCTGAAACAAAAAATGTTTTGTACACAGCGTTTACGCAGCGATCTCCAAAGTATCTGGACCCCGCGCGGTCTTACTCAACAGACGAGACACCCTACACCTACAATATTTACGAACCGCTTTATGGCTATCACTACCTCAAGCGCCCTTATGTCTTGATCCCACGCACGGCGCTGCAGGTTGCCGAACCCACCTATGTCGATAAGCAAGGCAATCAGCTCGCCTCAGACGCTGCACCTGCGGAAATCGCTGAGAGTGTCTACGACATTCCGTTGCGCAAAGGCATTCAGTATCAACCGCACCCCGTATTTGCTCGCCAAGAAGATGGTCGTTACCGCTATTGGCCTTTAACGCCAGAGCAGCTCACAGATAAATTTGTAATTAATGATTTTGAGCAACAAGGCACCCGGGAACTGACCGCGCATGATTATGTTTACGCGATTCGTCGTCTGGCGAGTCCTCGCGTAGCCTCGCCCATTTTTTCAACGCTCGCTCAGCATATTGTTGGTATGAAAGAGTACGGCGGTCGACTAAGAGAAATCGATGCGGAATTGCGTAAAGACTTGCCCGCCGGTTCGCGAGATTTACCCTGGCTAGACTTGCGGGATGTCGGGTTTTCTGGTGTCGAGGCGTTAGATGAGTACACCTTGAGGATTCGCGTAAAAGGGCTGTATCCCCAGTTTAAGTATTGGTTGGCGATGACTTTTGTTGCTCCGATCCCTTGGGAGGCGGATCGCTTTTTCAGCCAGCCAGGTATGGCACAACGTAATTTGACGCTTAATAATTGGCCTGTGGGGACGGGCCCCTACATGCTGACGGAGTCCATCCAGAATCGACGTCATGTGTTGTCGCGTAATCCGAACTTTCGGGGCGAACCTTATCCCTGCGAAGGCGAGCCAGAGGATCGAGCGAAGGGCTTGTTGGTAGATTGCGGGAAGATGACACCGTTTATCGACCGCATTGTCTTCAATATCGAAAAGGAAAGCATCCCCTTGCAGGGAAAGTTTATGCAAGGCTACTACGATGTCCCGCAAGTTGATCGCGGCGATACGGGCGTAGCGATGTTGGTTGCAGCCTCCGACTCAACCGAGAAGGCCGCTCTCTATGCAAAGCATGGCATACAGTTGCCAACGACTGTAGAGGCGCAAATGCAGTATTTTGGCTTTAACTGGCGCGACCCGATCGTTGGACGAGGCGATACGCCGGACCAGCAGCTTCGTAATCGAAAGTTACGACAAGCCTTGAGTATTGCGTTTAATTGGGAAGAGTATGTGGCCATTTTCCAGAACGATCAGGCCCAGGTCGCGTATGGTCCTGTACCGCCAGGAATTTTAGGGTATCAAGCTGGTATCGCGGGTATCAATCCGACTGTATACAACGTAGTCAACGGTCAGGCCCAGCGCAAATCGTTGGATGAGGCGCGACGGCTGCTCGCTGAAGCGGGCTATCCAAATGGGCGTCATGCGAAAACGGGTGAACCACTCGTGTTGTACTTTGATTCGGCGAGCGGTGCGGGTGGATCGAGCCCCGCACTCGACTGGATGCGCAGACAGTTTGCTCAGATTGGTGTTCAGCTTGATATTCGTGCGACAGACTACAACCGTTTTCAGGAAAAGATGGCGCGCGGGGTAGCGCAGATGTATATGTGGGGGTGGGTTGCTGATTATCCCGATGCTGAAAATTTCCTTTTTCTACTTTATGGTCCAAATGTGAAAGCAGAGAAGGGAGGAGAGAATGCATCGAATTACGTCAATCCTGAATACGACGCGCTGTTTGAAAAGATGCGTGACTTACCTGATGGTCCTGAGAAGGAGCAGGTCATCGCTCAAATGATTGCAATCGTGCAGGAAGATGCGCCTTGGATGTTTGGTTTGTTTCCTAAGTCGGGCGGTGCTTTTCAACAGTGGGTGGGTAACGCCAAGCCAACACAAATGGTGCGCAATACATTGCAGTACATGAAGATCGATAGTGAATTGCGCAGTCAAAAAATTGCTCAATGGAATCCACCAATCTGGTGGCCACTCATTGTTTTGTTTGGGGGAATTGGCTTGTTAGTCTGGCCTGCCTGGCGCGCGCTTCGCTATCAGGCACGGCAAAACGCATTGGGTGATATTGTGGAGACTCCGAAATGATTGGCTATGTGATACGCCGAATGCTTTACGGAGTATTGATTCTGATTGGGGTCAATCTTTTCACCTTCGTTTTGTTTTTTGCTGTGAATACGCCAGATGACATGGCGCGATTGGCGATTGGTGGCCAACGGGTCAGTGCCGACGCCATCACGAAGTGGAAAGTTGAGCGGGGCTATGACAAGCCACTTTTTATTAATACGCAGCAGAGCGGCCTCTCACAATATACCGATACTATTTTCTATCAGCGCTCTGTGCCACTTTTAAAGTTTGACTTCGGCGCCTCCGATGAGGGGCGAGATATTGGGCGCGAAATTGGTAAGCGCATGTGGCCGAGCCTAGCTCTAGCGATTCCAACGTTCATTCTCGGACTGTTGGTCAGTGTCGCATTCGCGCTGCTACTCGTTTTTTTTCGAACGACGCATCTCGATTTCTGGGGTGTTGTATTGTGCGTCGTCATGCTCTCTATCTCGGGGCTTTTTTATATCATCGCTGGTCAGTGGTTGTTTTCGAAGTTACTGCGGTTAGTTCCGTATTCCGGCTTCGCAGGGGGCTGGGATACGCTGAAGTTTTTAGCATTGCCTGTCTTAGTTGCAGTGATTGCACGTTTAGGACCTGAGGCACGTTTTTTGCGCAGTCTATTTCTGGAGGAGGTGGGCAAAGACTATGTGAGAACCGCAAGAGCCAAGGGCTTGAGTGAGCGCGTTGTCTTGTTTAAACATGTGTTGCGCAATGCGATGCTGCCTATCCTGACTGGTGCCGTATCAGCACTCCCGTTGCTATTCATGGGCAGCTTGATTTCAGAGTCGTTTTTTGGAATTCCAGGATTAGGCAGCTACACCATCGATGCCATCAGTGGACAAGATTTTTCAGTCGTTCGTGCCATGGTCTTTCTGGGTTCTGCGCTCTATATCTTGGGACTAATTCTCGCAGATATCTCTTACACGCTGGCTGATCCACGCGTACGGTTCGAGTGATCATGCCTAAATTTATTCTGCTCTGGACTGACGCCGCACTGTTTGCCCTCGTTTTGGCAGTGATTGCCTATGCATGGCATGTGGCGCGTTCACGAACACTTCGAGCAACCTGGGGGCGCGTTGCTCGCAACACCCCTGCAATGTGTTCTGCGGTTGTTTTAATGCTATTTGTCGCGGTCGGTTTATTAGATTCAATTCACTTTCAGCCGAGGTTGCCACCAACCCCCGGAGCGGCTAATCCAAGTGCGGTGGTGTATGCACCGAAAGTAGTGTCTTTGCTCGACGTGCTGCTGGAAGATACGGCCTTTGTTCGACCTGAGAAGACGTATTCTGCACCTCTGTCATGGCTGCAGTACACCAAAGAAACCATCTTGCAGGAAGGTGGTGCACCTGTGCGCGACTTTCCGCGACTGCGGTTCGGTGGACGCCATCTGGATGAGCCGGAATCAGGATGGTTGAGTGATGTCGTGCAGCGACTGTTACTTGGCACTGCGGGTGGCGCTCTCGTTGCGATACTTCTTGTCGCACTACGTATTTTGTTTGCTAAAGCGGAGTCGCGTCGAGAAGCCTGTCTGCAGATTTTGCATGGACAAACAGAAATTCCTTGGCGCGCTATTTTGCTGACATCAACAATCGTTTGTGTGTTGCTTGGAGCCGTTGTTGGACTGGCGTCTGGTTATCACGTACTTGGCACTGATCGCACCGGTAACGATGTCTTGTGGCAAGCGCTCAAGAGTATCCGTACTGCTTGGGTGATCGGCAGCCTGACCACTATCGCGATGTTGCCGCCAGCACTCATATTTGGTATCGCTGCAGGCTACTTCAAGGGCTGGATTGATGATGCGATTCAGTATGTCTATACAACGTTGACATCGATTCCTGGTGTCCTGCTCATTGCGGCTTGTGTGCTGATGATGCAAGTCTATATCGATACCAATCCAGGACTATTTCCAACATCTGTACAGCGTGCGGATTTGCGTTTGTTTTTACTCTGCATGATCTTAGGCCTAACGGGATGGGCAGGACTGTGCCGTCTATTGCGTGCAGAGTCACTTAAGCTGCGTGAACTGGAGTATGTACAGGCCGCACGCGCGTTTGGTATTTCTCACTTCCGGATCATGGCACGCCATCTGCTGCCGAACGTCATGCATATCGTATTAATTACGGTGGTGCTCGAGTTCTCTGGCTTGGTGTTATACGAGGCGGTGCTCTCTTACCTGGGGATTGGCGTCGACCCCAGTATGAACTCTTTTGGTTCGATGATTGAGAAAGCGCGGTTTGAAATGTCCCGCGATCCGATGATTTGGTGGAATTTGCTCGCTGCATTTCTATTTATGCTTGCGCTCGTGCTTGCCGCGAATTTATTCGCCGACGCGGTACGAGAGGCGTTTGATCCGCGCACACGGTCGTTTAGGTTGCGCCGTAAAACGAACGGTTCGGGCGCCAAGGATGATGTCATTGGTTTGGATTCGAGGTCATCTGAGCAGAGTAGTGCCGCGCAGATGACCTCGCCGGTGCTTCAGGTCGCTGATTTGGATGTATCGATTGATACGCATGTACGCTTCCAGCTTGCGGTCAAAGCACTCGCGATCACGGTTCAGCGCGGAGAGACCTTCGCTCTTGTTGGTGAGTCGGGTTCGGGCAAAAGCATGACGGCGATGGCTTTGCTTAGGTTGTTGCCCGAGGCGCTGCGGGTGACGCGTGGGCGAGTCGTACTGGAGGGAACCGAGCTGCTTGGGTTACCTGAACTTGCGATGCGAGACGTTCGTGGTGGACGTGCCGGAATGATTTTCCAAGAGCCGGCGACGAGTCTGAATCCCGTGATGCGAGTCGGACAGCAAATCATCGAGGCAATCGAAGCGCACACCACACTTCGAGGGCAGGCAGCACGTGAGCGCGCAATCCAATGGCTCCGACGTGTTGGGATTCCAGAGCCTGAACGTCGCGTGGATGACTATCCGTTTCAGTTTTCAGGTGGGCAAAAGCAGAGAGTCATGATCGCTATTGCTCTGGCAGCGGAGCCAGATTTGTTGATCGCCGATGAGCCGACAACCGCCTTGGATGTCACGGTGCAAGCGCAGGTTCTCAGGCTGTTGGCGGATATCCAAAAAGAGTTGGGCATGGCAGTGCTGCTGATCACTCACGACTTGGCGGTGGTGAAAGATGTTGCGGATACCGTTGCATTGATGCGGCACGGTGAAGTCGTTGAAACCGCCTCAGCGGAGAAGTTCTTTCGTCATCCGGAGCATGCTTATGCGCGTGAACTCTTCGAAGCGATACCCACCTTTAATAAGCGTGGGCGACCCTTATCCGCCGTTGGTCGTGAGCGCTTCGCTGCATCCAATCGGGAAACTCGTCTAGCGGTAGAGCGCATAGGTGAAGTCTGTCTCGCGGTACAGAATTTGCAGGTTCGGTACGCAATACGAAAAGGGCTTATGCGCCGAGTGATCGGCTATAACAATGTTGTCCAAGGGGTCAGTTTCGAGTTGCATTCTGGGGAAACGCTCGCGTTGGTTGGTTCGTCGGGGTGTGGCAAGACAACAATCGCGAAAGCCTTGCTACGCCTACTTGACTCTAATGCGGAGGTTTCTGGTGTGGCGGGCTTGGGCGATTCAGACATTCTCAGTTGTTCGGGGGGCAGGCTGTTGGGGCTGCGCAGAAAGATTCAGATCGTTTTTCAAGATCCTTATGCGTCGCTTGATCCTAGGATGCGTGTGGGAGCGATCTTGCAAGAGGGGATCGAGGCCTTGCGTCCCGAATGGAGT
>JACCDW010194060.1_pt1 | contig 27177 bp, 21 predicted proteins | sample 7449781 | NCBI WGS metagenome assembly JACCDW01 (sample SAMN15323449, study PRJNA562643) | freshwater metagenome | isolation source: river surface water | place: USA:Blue River Watershed | collected 2017-08-18
AGTAAATCATAAGGCGGTATATCCTGTTGTAGATAATATAGAGGACTTAATAACTAAAGCATTTTTTTCACAGAGAGGGTCTAAATCAGCGGTAGTATATCCGATAAGAAAAGGTTCGGAATTTATTGCCATTGTAGGTTTTGAATGGACCCATAAGGTTGAGAAGTTGGATTTTATATTATCCAAGATTGAAGCCGATGTAAAATCTATGGGAGACACCCTTTCTAAATTATTATAGGAGCCGGTATGAGTTCTGAATATAACGAGGAATTTGATAACAAACAAAATTTGTTGAGTGAAGAAGAAAGTTCAAGTCTAAATACATCAGGAATAAAAAAAGGAAGAAAAACGATAAAAAATAAAATACAGTTCCAATTAACATTGAACGAAGAACAAAAGAGAATAAAGGCAGATGCTCTTCGTGATGATATTTCGGTTTTTGTTGGTAAAGCTGGTTCTGGAAAAACATTATTAGCAACACAAATCGCTCTTGAATGTTTTTTCTATCGTGAAGTTGAAAAAATAATAATAACAAGACCAACTGTATCTAATGAAGACTTGGGGTTTCTTCCTGGTAATATAAAAGAGAAAATGGATCCTTGGTTGTCTCCTATACAAGCTAATATGTTTCAACTATATCATAAAGAAAAGATTGAGAAGTTAATGATGGAAGATAAGATAGAAATTGCTCCCATTTCATTTCTTCGTGGTAGAACATTTGTTAATGCATGTGTCATTGTTGATGAATCACAGAATGTAACAAAGGCACAAATGGAAATGATATTATCTCGTCTTGGTATCAATTCAAAGATGATGCTAACCGGTGATATATCACAAATTGACTTGAAACAGAAAAAAGATTCTGGTTTACCATATTTATTTAATATGAAAGATAAGATACAAGGATTGGGGGTTTATGAATTAAAAACAAACCACCGTCATCCTATTGTTGATGATATATTAAAGTATTTTGAAGAAAACAAAACCGAGAAGTAAATGACAGATATTCCAATTTGGCCTGGTAGTTCCAGTTTTTCAACTGGCAGTACACCGTTTGGATTTTATGATAGCGATGCACAATTCCAATCCGATGCAGATAATGTAGCGGATTGGTGTGCTAGAAGACTTGGTTATCCACTTATGGATGTTGAATTACAAGCAACAAACTTTTATGCTTGTTTTGAAGAAGCCGTATCTGAATACTCAAATCATGTGAATCAGTATAATATACAACAGAATATGTTGAGTATTATGGGTTCACCTACTGCATCAAATCTTACTCATAGAAATATATCTACAAACATGGGTGGTTTGGTACAACTTGCAACCGAATATGGTTCGGAAACATTTACCAACGGTAATGTAAAGTTCTACTCAGCATCTATTGATATACAAACAAATAAACAACGATACAATTTAGATACACTTATTCGTGACATAAATGTACCTAGTGGTTCGATAGAAATTAAAAAAGTTCATCACTACGGACCACCAGCATCTATCCGTTTCTATGATCCATATTTGGGTAATCAGGCAATGTTAGATACATTTGGATTTGGTGCTTATTCAACAGGTGTATCATTTATGTTGATGCCGATGTATGCAGACTTACTTCGTATTCAAGCAATAGAATTTAATGACCTTATGCGTAAATCTGCATTTACATTTGAACTGATAAACAATGAACTTCGTATATTCCCATTGCCAGTAAAAGACTTCAAATTGTGGATAGAATATATCGTTAAAGAAGAAAGAAGTAATCCATTGAAATATGCAAACGGAACTGTGTCTGATATATCAAATGCACCGTATCAAAGAATGGAATACCATCACATCAATTCCGTTGGTCGTCAATGGATATTCAAATACACATTGGCTCTTGTGAAAGAAAATCTTGGATATATTCGTGGTAAGTATGGCAGTCTACCAATACCGAATGGTGAAACAACATTAAATGCTGCAGATTTACTTTCTGCTGCTGGAACAGAAAAACAGGGATTGGTTGATGAATTGAGAGCAATGTTAGATACAATGACTCGTGCAAAATTGTTAGAAGCAAAACGTGCTGAAACAGAACATTTAAACGTTAGTTTGAATGGAACACCTTTGGCAATTTACATAGGATAATACAATGCCATTATTTCACGGAACCAGAGATGCAGGACTTGTTCATAAGTTCAATATGGAATTGGTAGCTGATATAATAGATACAGAAGTTGCTGTCTATAAACTTTCTATCGAAAACACGAAAACAAATTTATACAATGAATCAGATAAGAAAGTATATCACAGTCCTGTTAAAACACCTGCATTGATTGCAAGAGATGCACAGGCATATGAAGGAAGTGAATTTGGGCAAGATTATCAACAAGCGTGTTCATTTGCTTTCATAAGAGAATTTCTTAAAAAAGTAGATTTGTTTGTTGAAGTTGGTGATGTTATCGAATACAATGGTGAATGGTGGGAAGTTGATCAAGTTCAAGAAAACCAATACTTTGGCGGTAAGAATCCTGATTATTCTTTTGCTACTGAAAGATGGGGACATAATGTTTCCATAATTGCAATGACACACTTAACAAGAAGGTCAAGAATACACATAGAAGAATTTAGACCAGCAATAACAACTAATCATAATGACATTCCGAGTAATATCTAATGTTTAATTCTGCAAAATATAGAAAATCACCTTTAAGAAGAACGAGAGATAGCTTCATAGATGATTCTCGTTCAGAACAAAACCCAAGAGTTGATTTAGGAAAACAACGTCATTTACAGACAAGACGAGATAAAGATAAAACTCGTAGTGTATCGGTTACACTCTACGATATAGATTTTTCTGTAAAATCTTTTGTAGAACAAAAAATGATGTTGCGTGTAGAAGACAACGGTGAATCCATAGTTGTTCCAACAATTTATGCAAATTCTGAAAAGTGGGCTTCTATACAAAAAGATGGATTTCTAAAAGATAAGAAAGGTAAAACTATTGTTCCTTTGATTACATTTAGAAGATCAAATGTTGCAATCAATCAAGGATTGAAACGTAACAAAGTTGCAACCACAAAACAAATTGCTTATGTTATGCAACAAAAATACAACAGAATGACACCATACGATAAATTCAGTACACAGTATGAGAAAAAAAGACCATACGAATACTTTATGACTCCTATGCCAGATTTTGTTGATATAACTTATGATTTTATTATTTGGTGTGAATACCAAAATCAGTTAAATCACATCCTCGAACAATTTGTATATTTTAGTGGACAGGCGTTTGGTGATAAAAACTATTTTAAGTTTTCAACAAATCTTGATGGTATGAGTATTGAGGATAATAATACAACTGGTCAAGATAGAATAGTTCGTTCTAATTTTCAAATAACAGTTCATGGTTATCTTATACCAAAAGATGTTGCTGCTGAAACAACAACCAAACGAGTTATTAGTGCAAATAAAATTAGTTTTGTTTCTGAACTATTTGGTGATATAAATTCCATGCTGAATCCTAATGATGTGAATTATTATGGAACATCGAATGACTTAAATTCAAGAATCAAAGATGGTGGAATAGATGCTGCCCAAAGAGGTAGATTTGGGAATATCAACGATGATGGTACAGAATCACTTGCCGCATTTAGAAGAAGGGTTGCTCAAATGATAGATACATCTATTACTAGATCACCAGATGTTTACACAAAAGAAATTGATAATACCGATTAAATTTTATATTTTATGAGTTTTTTAAACATATTTATATGTGTTATATTTCATTACTATTAAGAGAGGTTTTATATGGCAGAGAATGCTGAAAACACAGTTACGGAAAAGAATTTTGAACAAGAAGATATTGATACCGTAAAAAATTTACAATCTGGTTACGCCAGAACAACTGCTCAAATTGGCCAAGTTGAAATCGAATTACATCTTCTGAACAAAAGATTAGAACAAATGAAAGATTTAAGAGAAAGACTTTTCAATGAGTATTCTTCTTTACAAACAGAAGAAAGTGAATTGGTGACAAAATTAAATGAGAAATATGGTGATGGTGTATTGGATTTAGATTCTGGTAAATTTATTCAATCTAAATCATAGTTTCGTTTTTTTGTTTCATATTTATATGAAGATTTCATTCTATAATTTTATGGAGATAATAAGTGGCTAATGAAAGAATTGTAAGTCCCGGAGTGTTTACCAATGAAATGGACCTATCATTCCTTCCACAAGGAATTGGTGCTATTGGTGCTGCTCTCGTTGGACCCACGTTAAAGGGACCTGCTTTCGTCCCAACAGTTGTTAATAGTTACGGTGATTTTGTAACACATTTTGGTAATACATACGAACAATCATATTTACCATATACTGCCAAGAATTACCTTAACAATGCAGGTAGTGCAACGATAGTCCGTGTTCTTGGATCTGGTGGTTATTCAGTTAAACATCCAGTTGCTCTTGTTGCAACAGGTTCATGGGGTAAGAGATTGATTTCTCTTTTACATCCAACATTTGTTGTAACAAATTCAGATGCAACATCATTGTTTGCTGCATCTAAACTCACTTCAAATGCAAGTGGTAGTTTTGTTCTTACTGTATCTGGTGCCTTTACAACAGATGTATCTACATTTACAAATGCAACTGATGAAAACGGTTTGGCATTTAGTGCATCTATAAATCCAGAGTCATCAGCATTTGTTGGTGATTTGTATGGCTACAATCCTTACGGAACACACGCTGTTTACAACTATGTGAACTTTAAGTTTGATGCATCTGCTTCTTTGGCAACTGATGCTGGTACCAGTATTTTGATTGAAACTGGTTCTGCAGGTTCACCTTGGGATTTCACAACAGATTATCTCGAAGCTTCTACACCATGGATCACTTCACAAAAAGTTGGTTCAACTAAACAAGATTTGTTCCGTTTCCACACACTTTCTCATGGTGTTCATTCTAACTATGAAGTAAAGGTTGGTATTGCAAACATTCGTCCTGCCGGAAGCATCGCTGGTTCCGAATACGGTGACTTTGATGTTGTTGTTAGATTTGTTGATCAATCCAAATTACCAACAACACCATTCACATACGAAGATGAAGATTTGCGTCCAAATGTGATTGAAACATTCAAATGTAACCTTGATCCTAATTCACCTAAATTCATCAATCGTGTTATTGGTGACAGATACATAACAATTACCGATGAAGGTAAAGTTGTTGTTAATGGTGATTATTCTAATAAATCAAAATATATCCGTGTTGAAGTAACCGAAGCCGTTGCTAACGGTGGTGTTTCTACAAACATGGTTCCTTTCGGATTCCGTGCTTTGAAATCACCTATACCATCTGCTTTCACACAACCTACTGCTGCTACATATGTAACAGACCAAACAGCTGGTGGTGCTTACAACAGACGAGTATATTGGGGATTCAATTACGACTTCGCAAATACAGATAACTTTAACTACTTGCGTCCATTGCCAATTCAAGCTAATCAAACAACTGGTAGTAACGTAGACTTCTACTTGGGTGATTATCAACAAAATCCTGGTGCAAGTTTCCCATCAAGTGCAACTGCTTACAGTTCATCTATTGACTTGACAACAAATACTGCACTTGATTCTCGTAAATTTATGATTCCATTCCAAGGAGGATTTGACGGACACAAGCCAAATCTTCAAAAGAAATTGGGAACATACATTGAAGCTGGAAACACACAAGGATTTGATATATCAAACTCTAATGCAGATGGATATGTTTCTTACAAGAAGGCACTTGATACAATTTCTAATGCAGACGAATTTGATATTAACATGGTTGTAACACCTGGTGTTATTCACTCATTACATTCTGCTATCACAAATTATACAAAAGATATTTGTGAAGACAGAGGTGATACATTCTATGTAATGGATTCCGTTGGTATCAATGATAACATCGCAACTGCTGTTGCAACAACAGAAGGATTTGACAGTAACTATACTGCTACATATTATCCTTGGGTTAAGATTCTTGATTTCGATAGAAACAAACCTATTTGGGTTCCACCATCTGTTGTTCTTCCTGGTGTGATTGCATTTAATGACCGTGTTTCTGCTGAATGGTTCGCGCCTGCTGGTTTGAATCGTGGTGGTCTCACAGAAGTTGTTGAAGTTCGCTCAAGATTAACTCATGCAGAAAGAGACACACTCTATGAAGCCCGTATCAATCCTATTGCAGTATTCCCATCAACTGGAGTATGCGTATGGGGTCAGAAGACACTTCAAGGTCGTCCATCTGCTCTTGACCGTATCAATGTTCGTAGATTGTTGATTGCTGCTAAGAAGTTTATTGCTTCTTCCACAAGATACCTTGTGTTTGAACAAAATACTTCACAAACACGTTCACGATTCTTGAACATCGTAACACCATATCTTGAATCCATCCAACAACGTCAAGGTCTTTATGCCTTCCGTGTTATCATGGACGAAAGTAACAACACTGCTGATATTATCGACCGCAACATACTTTATGGACAGTTGTTCTTACAACCGGCCAAAACAGCTGAATTTATCATTCTTGATTTTAACATTCAGTCTACTGGTGCTGCGTTCCCTGGTGCTTAATTGATAAATGGGGAGTTGAAATATACTCCCCACATTTTTTGAAAGTTGTATATTTATTTGAAAGGATATTTTTTATTTGGAGATATAAATGGCTGAATTACTCGATCCCAATGAAATTTTTTTCACACCGTTTGAGCCAAAATTACAGAACCGATTTATTATGTATATTGAGGGAGTTCCTGCATATTTGGTAAAAGGTGCTGGTAGACCAAACATTAGTTTCAATCCAATCACACTTGACCACATCAACGTCAAACGTAAAGTAAAGGGAAAGGGTGAATGGCAAGATATTACAATTAAATTGTATGATCCTATCGTACCATCTGCTGCTCAGGCAACAATGGAGTGGGTCCGTTTATCACACGAATCTGTAACAGGTCGTGATGGTTATTCTGACTTCTACAAGAAAGACATTACACTTCATGTTCTCGGACCTGTTGGTGATAAAGTTGAAGAATGGACATTGAAAGGTGCATTCATCACTGCAACAACATTCGGTGACATGGATTGGGCAAACGATGCTTTTGTTGAGATTTCTCTCACATTGGCATACGATTATGCTATCTTACAATACTAATACAATTTGTATTGTTATATTAAGATTGAAATGAAAAAATACGGGTATACTAATTTTTTTAGTATACCCATATTTATATGTGTATATTAAAACGTTTTATTACAAATTATGTTATAGGATTAGTTATGACAAAGATTCCAAATGGTTATGATTTGCCAACGCAAGAGGTATCGGATGCCGATATTAAGGCACAATTATTATCAGAACACAAACAAACCGAAGTAAAAAAATCAAATTTCCCAACGGAGATAATACCACTGCCATCAAAGGGGTTTATTTATCCTGCAGGTAATCCTTTGGCAGCTGGCGTTATTGAAATGAAATACATGACTGCTAAGGAAGAAGATATATTGACATCACAAAACCTTATTAAACAAGGTGTGGTGCTGGATAAGTTGTTTGAGTCATTGATTGTTACCCCAATCAATTACAACGATTTATATGTTGGTGATAAAAACGCAATTATGGTTGCTGCTAGAATTTTAGGTTATGGAAAAGATTATGTAGTCGAAGTGGATGATCCATTTTCTCCTGGAACAAAACAAAAAGTAACAATAGATTTAACTCAAATCGAGCACAAGGAGGTCGATTATAGCTTATTTGAGGCAGGAAAAAATGCATTCGATTATCAATTACCTACTTCTGGAAGAACGATAACATTCAGATTGATGACACACGGCATTGAGAAGGAAGTACAATCTGAAATCAAATCAATGAATAAATCTTTTACAAAAACGGGTATTGATAGGGAACTAACAACAAGACTCAAACATCTTATTATTGCAGTTGATGGTGAAACTGGTAGAGCAACTGTGAACAATTTTGTTGATAATGAACTATTTGCTACTGATTCAAGAGCATTGAGACAACACATTAAGGAAATATCACCTGATTTGGATTTAACTTATACATTTGTTTCAGATGCAACCGGTGAAGTAAAGGAGTTGGACGTACCCATTGGGGTCGGGTTTTTTTGGCCTGGCACCTGAGTATAGAATAGGACTGCATGAAGAAATTTTCAGTCTTTGTTATTACGGACAAGGTGGATTTACTTGGGATGAAGTTTACAATCTACCGATACATTTAAGAAGATTTTACATAAAACAAATTGTAAAAATAATGAATGACCGTCATGCAAAGGATAATGAGCAACAGGCCATTAGAAAAAAGGCAGTTCCAACATTTAGAGCAAAATAATTCAAGTCCGTATATTTATCTATACGGACTTTTTTTAATTTTAGATTGAGATTATGGCAGAAGATATTTCAAGAAGAGACGCGGAAGCCCTCAAAGATTTAAGAAAACAAGAAGTAGACATAACACGGGAATTAGTGGATCTCCGTGATAAACTTGTTACATTATCAAATGCCGATAAAATCAATTTGGCAGAAGTTGCTGATATACAGGCAAAAACACTTCAATTAGAACAACAACGTCAAGGTGTAAGTAAACAAATAATATCAATTACGGGACAAGCACTAGAAACCGATGAGAAAAGGGCGAAAGTTCAAGAACGTTCAAATAAGAATTTAGAAACTGCACTAAAAACAACAAAAGAAGTTGATAAAATATCCGCAGAAGAACTTAAAAAATCAAAAGAAAAAGAAATCGCATTAAAGCGTGCTCAAGATTTGGTAGCTGATATGGATAAAAGCTATCGAGATGTTTTGAAGTCTGTTAAGGATGAAAAGCAATATAATGATGAATTATTAAAAGTAAAAAATCAACAAGCGGATGTTGCAAATCTTTTACAAGTTGCTGCTCAAAATTCTGAAAAAGAGGGTGGTGAATATCTAAGAGCCGCACAAGAATTGGCAAATACAAGTGCTTTGGTTACAACAAATGTTGCTGAAAGAGCTGTTGCCGAAGCGGCTGCTAGAGAAGGTAAATATACCGAATTAGATATTGAACGTGAAATGAGGGGTATCAGACGGGCAAATATCGAAATAGATACTGCCAGAGCGGCTGGTAATATGGAAACAGTTGCTCTACTTGAAAGAGAAGTTGCAATGTTGCAGGAAGAAGTTGCAATTAAAACTGAATCCAATAAATTAAACGAAGACATGGCTATGAAAATGAAAAAAGTCATGGAAACGTCTGAAAGGATAAAGGGTGCAATAGAAGCAACGCCTATCGGTGGTCTTATTAGTGGAATGAAGGGAGCAATAGATGCATTGCCAGGTGGTGGTGCAATAACAAAGGCATTGGGTGTTGATCAAGTTTCGGATAATCTCAAAAAGAATTTGGGTGATACTTTAACAAATGTTGTAACAGGATTTCAACAAGGTGGTGCAGCTGGTATGCAATCACTTGTTGCTGGTGCAAAATCATTTGGTGCTGCATTGATGGCCGGTCCACAAATTGCAATAATTGCTATGGTTGCCGCTGTTGCTGGTCTTATTTCATTATTTGGTAGTGCAGATAAATCAGTACAAGAAGTACAAAAATCAATGGGTGGAACAAAGGATCAGGCGATTGGAACACTTAAAACTGCTCAAAAAATGGCAAGTGAAATGAAAGTTGTTGGAATCAACACAAATGAAATTGCAAAGGGTATGTCTACCGTTAGTGAAATCATGGGTGGTCTTGATGTTGCTTCACAGATAAAAGGTGGTAATAAAGAACTTGAACAATTTGCAAAGGATGCAACTGTTCTTAGTGATAAATTTGGTATGAGTGCAGATGAAATTGGAAACATAAAATCACTCGCAACACTTACCGGTGAATCAATGGGATCACTTGTTGCTAAAAGTCAAGGTCTTTCAAAAGGTTTAATGACCGATAAGGCGGCAATGAAGGCATTGGCAGACGTTCCAAAATCTGTTGCTGTTGCATTTAAAGGTGGAACCGAATCTCTCATCAAGGCATCACAAAAGGCAAAAATGTTGGGTATGGACTTGAAAAAAGTTCAAGACATTGGTGATGGTATGTTGGATATTGAGGCATCACTTGCAAAAGAAATGGAAGCAAGAGTATTGACTGGTAAAAATTTGAATCTTGATACTGCTAGACAATTTGCTTTGGCGGGTGATATAGCTGGACTTCAAGATGAATTGTTAAATCAAGCCGGTTCATTGTCAGACTTCCAAAAGATGAATAGACTACAACAGAAATCTATGGCAGATGCAATGGGTATGTCTGTTGATGAAATGACTGAAATGCTTACAAAGGCACAAGAATATCGTGATATTGGTCTTGATTCGACTAAAATATCTCAATTACAGGGTATGAACCAACAACAACTTGCAGAAGAATTGGCAAAAACTAATAGTGCAGAACAAAGAGCATACATTGAAAAAATTGCCAAAGAAAAAGAATCTGCAACAATGATGGAAAATCTTCAAGACATTTGGACAAAGATTCAAGAAAAAATAACCGCTGTAATGGCACCATTGGTGGGCATAGTTCATAGTATGTTTGAAGCCGGTGATGCCGCCGGTGGTATCGGTACTATTTTAGATGGTGTATTTGCGGTATTGACACCTATATTTGATGTTGTTATGGGTCTTGGTAAGATTGCATTTACACTTTTGGTTCAACCATTCAAATTGATGTTTAACTTACTTGGACCAATCTTTGATGCAGTAAAATCTGTATTTGCTGTGTTCAGTTCGGGTGAAGGTAGCGTTGGTGGAATAAGTGATATATTTACAAAAATAAATGATGTAATATCATCTATATTCGGTGTTGTAAATGATATTGGTTCTATATTGATGACTGCGTTAATTTCTCCACTTAAAATGCTATGGACTGCAATAGTAACTCCACTCTGGGACGCATTCAAGGGTATATTTAGTGCAGTATCAAAGGCATTCGAGCCGCTTATGGGAGCAAAGAAAAGTGGTGAAGAAACAACCGGAATAATGGAAAAAATAAAAGGTGTATTTGAAAAATTACAACCTGTGATTGGTTTGGTTGGAACAATAATTGGAACACTTATTGTAAAACCTGTTCAATTATTCGCAGACTTGATAACCGGTGTGATAAAATTATTTACAGGAGATTTCAAGGGGGCGGCAGATAGTGTTGGTAAAATGTTGTTTGATTTCTTTTTAGACCTACCAAAAAAGATACTTACATCGGTAACTGGTGCTATAGATTCATTGTTTGGAACAAATCTAACAGGAACTGTTACCAAGTTCTTTGATTTTGCTACTGGTATTTTTGGTGATATTGGTGGTTACATAACAAATATAGGTAAACTTGTTTTTGACTATTTGAAGGCACCATTTGATTTAGTCGGTGATATAATTACTGGTATAGTTCAAATGTTTAGTGGTGATTTCATGGGTGGTCTGGAAACCATCGGTGGTGGAATCAAGGATTTCATAATGGCACCATTTGATTTGGTAAAGGGGTTATTTGACAATCTCATGGGAACTATCGGAAAAGTAACAGATAAAGTCTCAGGAGCTCTATCTTTTTTTGGAATAGGTGGTGGTGAAGAAGAAACAGAAAAGAAGGCAGAAGAAACAAAAAAGGCGGGTTCTGCTGAAGTTAAACCTGCTGGTGGAGCTGGTGCTCCTGCACAAAATGCTGCTGAACAAACAAAACAATCAGCACAGACAGATGTATCTGCTCAGGCAGCAGGTGCACCAAAAACTATCGGTGCTGCTGCTAAAGGTGGTGTTATCTCAAAAGGTGGTGCAACTCTTGTTGGTGAAAAGGGTCCGGAAGTGGTATCATTACCACAAGGTTCAGTTGTTGCTAATGCGAGTGTAGCACAACAAGTAGGTGCTGCAATGGGTAGTACGGGTGCTTCACCAGCTGCTGCAGGTGCAGGACAAACTGAATCTCCCGAATTGACTGTATTGAAAAGTATGGATGCAAAATTATCTGCTTTACTCGAACCTTTACAAAAAGTTCAAGAGGTAATGGGTGGTGTAACAAAGATGATGTCTGGTGGTATGGGTTCTATTGCTACCAATGCTTTAGGATCAATTGGTGATATGTTAGGTGGTTTATTTGGTGGTTCCGAAGAAAAATCACAGGGTGTATCTGCTGTTGGACAACAATCTATTGCACCAGGTGAAGTTGGTGGAATACCAACCGCATCTACAACTGGTGGTGTATCTGCTCCAGGTGGTGGAGGTGGCGTTAGTATGAGTGGTGTTGAAGGTAAACTCGATCAACTCATAGGTTTATTCAATGCTATTGCAAATCAACCAACAATAATTAAGTTTGGTGATAAAACAATAGAGGAAATACGATCAACTATTGCTATAAAGAAAACGTTTAATACAGAAGACAACTATGGTAGGAAAGTTTGATAAACTTACTAACGATATATTTATAGTAAATAAATAGGATGTGTTGGATATGTCATTAGTAGACTTAAAATCGGATTTGTCAAAATATAGATCGGAAGTTTCAAAAGGTGAAAAGAGTTCACCTAATGCATCTTCTGCAACTAATAGCAAGAACTTTGCAACAAACCAACCGATAACAGATGGACTTATCAATAGTGTTCCAGATATTAAAAAACCAAAGGTTGTTAATCTAACCAGTAAACTCGATCAAACAAAGTTAGACGATATAAAAAGACCACAAAAGACTGATATTACTAATAAGTTGGGTTCAACCAAACTAGATGATATTTCAGTTCCTAAAAATAAAAGAATACAACTTCAAGATAGACTGACATCAACAAAAAGTGATGATATAGTTAAAAAGGAATTTGAAAGTGTTTTGATAAACGCTGTTTCAGAGTATTCACCAACAACAAATGCTAACCAAAGTCCACTTGGTTCTGCAGTTGGATTGGATCAGATACAATCTAAATTTTCAAATATAAACAGAACTTCATTTGTAAGCAGATTAACTGAATCCGAAACAGAAATAAATCCGTCAATATCTGGTACTAATAATACAACTTCTACTATTGATACCAGACCAAGCCAACTTACTTTTGATAGACGTGATACAAGTCCTGATATAGTTAAAAATGTTAATGACACATCGGATAATGTTGTTGATCCAAAAACAAAAATAACACCTCAACCACAGACATTCGATAGAAATAGTCAGGCGGTTGCTATAAATAAAAATATATTAAGTCCTATTGGAAATATAACAACTCCAATAATAAAGATAAACAAACCCGATCAATCTATTGACAGAACAAGAAATTTGGTAGAAATAGATACAGTATCTACATCACCTGTTGATAACATAGTTGTTCCAGAAATAACTTCTATAATACCACCTTTGAGTTTTGATAGAAAAAAACAAACGCCAGATATAATAACAGATACCATAAAACAAGGTCTTGTTGTAAATCCTGATACAAAGATTTTTAGAATAGAGAATGGCACTAATCATTTTGGTGATGAAAGTGAATTAAATATAGATACTGCTCCAATTAAATTCGTTGGTACATCTGAATTAGTTAAGATGACACCCAATATCAAATCAAAACCAAAACGTTATAGTGGAAAAACTATCCACGATAATGAGATAAGTGAATTTGATTTGGATGGTATAACACCAACCGTTAAAGGTGGTAGACATGAAAATCCTGAAAATTCTTTATATGCCGTGTTGGGATTACAGGAAGTAAACTATTTTTCAAATCAGTTTGCAATAGGGTTTACACAAAAACAACAAATAGGTGATAGTAAATTTATAGGTCAGTCTGGCTATGTTTGGACTGGTGGTACTGATAATGCACCATTTACAAACTTCTTTGCAGATAATAATGCCAGTGGTTTCCAAGTATTTGCAACATCAGATAAATCTTCCTATGAACCAAATACTTCAAAATTTACTTTTGTAAAAACACAGTCTGTTAATTTCTTTGATGGTGGTAATCAAAACACAATATCTGGTTTTACTGCATTTACACCCGCAGGAATAACACAGTTTAAGACAGATACATCAACATTAGGTTGGCAAGGTAAGACACAGGGTGCACCAACAGTAAATTATTTTGATTTGGGTTTACCGAAAACAACTGATGGATTTACTAAATTTGCCGTAATGGGTGATTCAAAATATATTCCAGATTCATCATTTTTGGATTGGGATGGTAATAAACAACAATCACCTGCAGTGAATTATTTCGATTTAAAGAGTTCAAATGCAACACAAGGTTTCCATACTTTCCCTGCATTTATGGATTCTAAATACATACAAGATTCATCTGTATTTGATTGGGATGGCAATGCAACACAAAATGCACCATCAATAAACTTTATGGATAGACTTAACAAATACACAACCACAGGTTTCCATGTATTTGCACAAAAGTATGATACAAAATATATTCCAGATTCTTCTGAATTTGATTGGGACGGTAAAAACGATAATGTACCTAATATAAATTATTTTGATTTGACTAATAAGTTTACAACAGTTGGATTTCATTCCTTTGCACAAACTTATGATTCAAAGTATATTCCAGATTCTTCAAGATTTAGTGTTGCTGGTACAAAAGAAAGCATACCATCGGTTAATTATTTTGATATAATTTCTGCAAATACTACATCTGGATTTGATAAGTTTGCTCCGTTTTTAGAATCAAAATATAAAAAAGAATCTTCACCGTATACATGGAATACAACCAGACAAGATGCTTCTATTGTAAACTATTTTGATTTGACAGGTCAATCTACAACAGATGGGTTTACAAAGTTAATTGGATTTAGAGATTCAAAATACATACCAGATTCATCCAAACTTGATTGGGATGGAATCAGAACAGATGCACCCGCTGTAAATTATTTTGATTTACCTGGTAAATTCACAACAAGTGGATTCAGTACATTCTCACAAATCCGTGATACAAAGTATATTCCAGAATCATCTGATTTTGATTGGGACGGTAGTAGGGATTCTGCTCCTGCTGTGAATTATTTTGATTTAACCAATAAATTCACAACTGTTGGATTCCACACACTCGCAACATTGAGGGATTCTAAATATATCAAAGAATCTTCTGAATTTGATTGGGATGGTGGACGTTCCGGTGCACCTGCCGTAAATTATTTCGATTTAACAAACAAGTTTACCACAACAGGATTCCATATTCTTGCTCCATTTAGAGACTCAAAGTATATCAAGGAATCTTCTGAATTTGATTGGGATGGTGGAAGGTCTGCTGCTCCAGAGGTAAACTTCTTTGATATACAGAAAAAATTCACATCTGCTGGTTTTCATAGACTTGCCCCATTTAGAGATTCCAAATATATCAAAGAATCTTCTGAATTTGATTGGGATGGCGGAAGGTCTGCATCTCCAGAGGTAAACTACTTTGACATACAGAAAAAATTTACAGAAGCTGGTTTCCATAGACTATCTCCTTTTAAAGTTTCAAAGTACATCAAAGATTCATCCGAATTTACATTTGTTGGTAAATTCCCAAAAGAAGGCGTTGATTACTTTGATAAACAAAAATTGAATCAAAAAGGATTCACATTAAACATACAACCAAAAGGTCAGAGTAAACCACCTGGAACCGAGTATTTCCACGAAAGTTCTTTTTATACATTTACCGGCGGTAAACCAAGTAAAAATGCAAATTGGTTTAGTGATTCAAATGCAACTGGATTTACTATTGATATAAAGAGAAATGCGGGACTACCTAACACAGAATATGCACATGAGTCATCTTTGTATGCATTTAAAGGTGCAGTACCACCAAATCAGAGTTTCTTTCCAGACGATAATCAAACTGGGTTTACTCTGAAAATAATGCCAAAAGGTTCGAGTAATCCTGAAACAGAATATAAGACAGAATCATCAAGATTTGATTTTGATGGAATGAGACCAAGTTTACAGAGTTTCTTTCCTGACATAAATCAACCTGGATTTACAATAGATATAATGCAAAAGGGAAGTAGTAGACCTTTAACAGAATATCTATGGGAAACATCTACTTTAACTTGGAAAGGTAATACACAAGATGCACCTGTTCAAGACTTTTTTGATCAAAACCGTACACACACAACTGATGGTTTCCATAAATTTGCAGAATTGTTAAATAGCAAATTTGTTATAGATTCATCAAAATATGTTTGGCAAGGTAATAGAGTAAACGCTCCTGCCATAAATTATTTTGGTTTATCAAGAAATCCAATCGGAAAAGAATATATTGATGTATTACAAAGAAACAATACAACACAAGCCGGAAGAGGATTCAAAACATTTAATGTTGATAAAAATGCAACGAATTATGCTCCTGGATATTCTACATTATCAACGGAAAGTGGTACTAATAAAATACTGGCACTTGATAAGCCCGTTACAAATTTCTTTGGGTTCACACCAATAAATAGAGCTGGTTTCTTACCTAAAATGACACAAAATGATGGCACACTTTATCCTATAATACAACCGTCATTAAAATACAATATAAGTCAGGGTGATAGATTATCCATTGAAACTTCAAGAGGATCGGCTGGTGTTAAAACGGCAGATGGTGAAACATTTGCACCATTGTCTTTGGGTAAACGTCCTTGGGCACAAGATGGAACACTTGCTTCATTGGAGAATCAAGTTCCTAATATAAAGACAAAGGCAAAACCAGGATCATATATCAACAAGTATCAAAAGACAATGAGTGATACTGGATTGAAAGGTAGTTATCTTTACAGCTATGGCGAAACTGGTGGTGAATTAAATAAACAATACAGTAAATTATCATTAGGTGATGATGCATACAATGCAACTGGTGAGGTAAAACAACCGTTTGTTCTTCGTGGTATTCAAAAGAAAGGAACAACAACGAATCAAAAGTGGGGAGACGGTGGAACTGATATGTTTACCGATATTGTAAATCGTGATGTGGAAAGAATTGATAATTGGTTATTGACATCAAAAGGTAAACAATGGGTTCTAAAACAAGATTTGCTGTATAAACAAAATTCATTAGTTGATGGTAATTCATTGACTGCAGATGATCAAAAAACAAGATTGTATAATCCTGGATCATTGAAAGCAACAATAGAATCTGGTGGTAAAGGAAATCGTGAACTCAAATTTAGGCATGGTGGGAAAATCGATTTTGGTGATTTGAAAACATTTGATGGTTATGAATCGGTTGCAGCTAAAATGAATCCATCGGGTGATGATAGTGTTTTATGGCTACCAAGAGACAATAAACCAACTGAAAATGATCCGTATAACTACAAATACAATCGTTTAATTGCTTTGATGGCAGAGATGTTGCCATCTGCAAACATTCCAATAAATGCGGATTCTATAACACAGTTTACTACACCTGATGTTACACGAACTATATTTAGATTGAGTGGAAAGGGTGGACCAAATTCCGGTAGAGATGGAAACGGTTACACTACGATAAGAAGGGCATCACACCCATTCTTAACAACATATAACACATCGGGACTTTTACCCGCATCTTATGGTAATACTGCAAAAAGAGATACATTTTTCGGTCCTGTTTCAAAGAACGCAGGAACAGAAACTAATAACACTTATTACAGTAAATTGAATGATGCATACGATGCTGCAAATAAAAAGTTTGATGGTCTGATGACTGCACTCTCATACATTCTTGACGGTGCAAAAATGCCGAATGATGAGAACGGTACATTTGATAAGAAGACTAATATACAGGCATCAACCGAAACATTATTGAAAGCAAAGAAACCATTTGATCCTGCTCACACATTGTACTCAGATAGACTTCGTGCAGTTGGTGGTCCAGCATATACTGCTGGTACTGATAAGATATTAGAAAAACCACCATCATTAGAAACACCTGCACAGGCACCAATCAAACAATACTCTACTGTTGCATACAATAAATTGCAGAAAGTAAAGAGTGGTGAGGCTGGTCGTTCAAGGGCATATAATGATTTTAGACATGATATACATAACGCGTCAAACACATCACCTGATAGTGGAACTGTTCCTGGATATTTTTCAAATGATCCAAAGGTAATGCGTTATCACAAGTATAATTTGGCAGATGGATTTGGTTTTGGTGAACCTGGTAAACCCGGCGTTCAACGCAATTTACCATTTAAGTCTGCTGTTGTCTATAAAAAAGGCGGTGACAATTTGAGTGTTCCGAGTCTAAAAAGCGATTCAGAATTTCGTGGTGATAGAATAAACATAATAGACTTTAAGCAAAAACAAAAAGGTGAATTAACTGAAAATGAGATTTATGAAATTGAGGGTGGTGACAATAATCTACCTGGAAAACCAGATTTGATAACATTTTATTTCAGTAGTGCACGATTGGTTGGTGCTGGTTATGGTCCTGCGGAAGCAATAGTTTTCCGTGCGGCATTTGATAGTATAACAGACAACCATAAACCAAGTTGGAATCCTGTAACTTATATGGGTAGAGGTGATCCAATTTATATTTTCTCATCATATGAAAGGGATGTTAGTTTCGGATTTACCGTTCACATTGGATCTCGCGATGAAATGAAGGCAACATGGCGTAAGTTGAATTATTTGGCGTCATGGACTGCTCCTGAATATACATCGGGTGGTCAAATGAAGGCACCATTGTGCCGTCTGAACATAGGACATCTTTTTAGAAAAACTCCTGGATTCATTAACTCATTGTCATATACATTTGATAATGTTGGTGGAACGTGGGAAACTGCGCAATTAAAAGAAGATTTTGATTATGGTTTGGAGCAATCAAAACCCGGTGTTCTTCAATTACCTAAAACTATCCAAGTTTCATGCGGATTTACAGTCATAGGTAATTACAGACCAGAAAGAAACTCTGTCTTCTACAATCTTTACGATGACAATGGTGACGGTCTTGCACCAAAATCATCGGGCAATGCATCAGTTGTTAATTATTTCAGAACATTTGACACGAGTGGTGGTGATAACGAATCATACAATGCTCACGAACAACCGTTTGAAGATAAGAGACCGGCACCAGTTAAGAATGATAAAACCAAGAAAGATAAGGGTGGTGACTTCGATAGTGATGCAGCATTGGATAAGGATTTGGTAGAACATTTGACTGATACTGGTCAAGGATCGAAGGTAGAAACAACAACAGACAAAGATGGAAGGACTGTTATCAAACCGGATGAAAGTTTCTCATATGAGAAAGAGCCGGAAACAACTACTTCAACAAATCCTCCGCCTGGTGATACCACTACACCGCCTGTAAATACGGGTCCTTGATAGTGGGTATTGATAAAAAGTTCAATAAATTATTGGAAACAATAATTATAGGTATAGAATAATAATTAAGAAAGAGATATATTATGCCAAGTAGATATGATACCTGTGATGTGATACGAAATACAAAGAAGATTGATTCAACTGGATCAACAACCAAAGTTCGTAGATTATCAAGTGTTTTTTATCCAGATTATTCAAACAATAAAGACATTTATGTTATATCACAATTAGGTGATAGATTAGATATACTTGCCTCCGAATACTTGGGTGATGAAACACTTTGGTATGTTATTGCTCGTGTTAATAATTTGGGCAGAGGAACATTGCTTATTCCTCCGGGAACAACAATACGAATACCATACTATGACGGTTATACTGGCATAGCCGCGTTGTTTAACGATTTTAATGATATGAGGTAAAAATGGCATATAGTTTGGGTATAAATTCCCCATTTGTTTTGCCACCAGGAGCAGGTGCTGCCGAAGTTGGTGCTCGTGGTAAGTTATATGGTGCTAAAGTCAGAGTTGCAAAAAAAGAGGGTTCATGGAAAGGTGCATCCGAAGCCGGTTTATATTGGGCATACGGAAAAAAAACTTGGGCAAGAATCGGTGGTGGTGCAGCTGCTCTTGGTTTTGCAGGTGGTAAACTAAACAGTTATGGTAGAGGAAATAAGTTAGGTGATTTATCATTGTATTCACCCAGAAAACATTTGCCAAAATTACCACTATTAACCGGTATTCAATGTACAAATGAAGGTGCATTGGGTTCATTGATTAAATCAACATTCAGTTTCACTATTTATCCTGAAATATCTAGATCATCTATGGCAATGGGTGCTATAGAAGGTGCTTATTTTAAACCTGGTAAACAATGTGGGGTATCGTTTGGTTGGTCTACTTATGCAGCAGTTGCATGTGCATCAAAGTATTCCTTTGTTGGAATAATTTATGATTTCCAATGGTCAGTCAATAACGATATGTCAGTTGCTTCATCGGTATCAGTAATGACTGGTGCTGCTGTTGCTGTTGGTGCACCTGCTAAACAATCTGTCCCGAATAGTGGTGCGTCTGTTGTTACTAACAAGACTAATGCAGCTTCAACATCAGCTGCAACACAAAATCAACCTGCCGGTACAACTGTTCAATTCTCTCCAACTGATCCTAAACAAATTCCAGTTGTTGGATTTGATATGGCATCAATAATAGATGAAGTGATGGCAGATGTTAATCCGGTTGGTGGAAGTTCTGGTGTGGCTGCCAGTGCAAACGGTTCTGGAACTCCTTCAACTAGTGCAAATCCAGAATCAATATATGGTATAAATGCAGGACAAGTTCAACCAGTTAATACTGGAGTTAATACGTATGGACTAAAATTTGTTGCTGTTGGTATACCATGGCAACCAGATCCACCAGAAACAGATGAGGTAAATAAAACGGATCTTGCTGCGAGTACAACTGGAAGTGCAGCACCAACCGAAGAAAAAAAAGATGATATGCAAATAAAAGTTGATGCATATAACAGTTCTGTTCAAAATGCACCAAAACCGATTGTGAAGAAAATCTATTATGTCAATTTTGGTAGTATGGAAACATTTTTCAATAGAAAAGAAATAATACAAGAATTTTCTAATGTTATGAAAGTTGATATAAAGCAAAATAAGACAAAAAATTATGCATGGTGTAAATCCGCATATCCTATGGAAGTCTTATGGGATTTTGGTGGATATGCCGGATTACCAATATCAACATTAGGTGGCGAAGAACCTATGGCCGCATCTGGAGTTACAAACATAGGTGGTTTATGGTTTTCAACTGATCACGTAAAAAATACATGGAAAAAGTTTTTCAACGAAAATTCAACAAAGATAGATCAAAAAAACCTAACATCATTTTTAACAGAGTTGTGTAAAAGGGCAAATGAATCATCCGGTGATAACTGGCAATTATCTGCACTTGTTGTTGAAGATTTCGCTGCTTGTGGTGGTATTGGTCAAAAAAAATCCGTTTTATCTGCTGAAGATTTCAATTATCATCCACCGGTTGGCGCTTTTAGATTTGAGGCAAGTATTTATAGACCATCAATAAAATCTGTTAGTATTTCATGTAAACCACCTGCCGCACTAGCATCTGCAGCATTGATGGATGGGAAGGGTGGTCAGTTAGAGACACCAATATCAGACACAGGAAATGTTGGAGGTGATCCAACAACTGCATTAACCGATTTAGAAGCGGCAATAGTATCAAGTGGTATAAATAATTCTTGGTCTGAAGCATATAGATCTGCACTAACTAAAAAGAAAAAATTAGAGATGGATTCACACCACTCAACAAAGGGTGCGATATATCCGGTAGATTTTGGTATAACAGTTGATGGTGTATCTGGATTCAAATTTGGAGAGTCGGTTACTACAAATCTATTGCCTGGAAGTTATGCAAGTAGAGCATTTTTTACAGTTACTAAAATTAGTCATACAGTTAATCCTGCAACATGGGACACAACCATAAGTGCAGTTATGAGATTAAAATAGGATTTTATCTATGAAAGATTTTCGCATGAAATTATATTATCCTGAAAGTCAAATCGTAAAAAATCTTTTTACGAAGGGTAGGGAGTTTATGCTATTATCAAATTTTGATCCTTATGTTGGTTTTTACCATAGATACTCAACTGGAGAAGTTTTCACAGAACATGAATGGAATCCATTGAAATCTGAAAGGTTGATACGATTTAGAGAATTATCAGATGCAAATAAAAAATACTATGATTTAAAACATTTTACAAATATAGGAAATTCTCGCCGTAAGAATAGAAATAATCCAGATGAATACTATAAATACAGAGCACCAAGACCAACTCGTAGAAAATTAACAGACTTGGAAATAAAGGAAGGAAAAACATATCGTTATTTCGTGAGTAAAAGAAATGAGAGGGATAGAGTATTTTTTGAAATATCACCTGATCAAGTTGCAGGTTATCCCATGTTATCACAAGGTATAAACCAATTTCTCTATGAATTACTTTCTCTTCCTTGGAAAGTCGATGGTCCTGAGTATGACATATATGATGATGGTATATTAAAAATTGCCGGTGTGATTGATACGAATTTGAGAATCATTGATAGATATTCACAGAAGTTCCGTTTGTTATCACAAGTGGTTAAAAACCCAAGAGAATTAACGGTATATGAATAATATATTTGCTTATTACGAAAAAAGTGTTTATATTTGTTTATTCTATAAATAAACCTTTTTTCTACTATGTTCCAAGACAAACCATGTATTTGTGTTCCAATCACAAGTAATGCAAACAAACATCAATCAGAAGTTTCTATCGTAGGTCTTTATCTAGCATTTGGTAACGATGAAGAACGATATATCAATTTTACACATCCAGATGAACTTGATACCGATATAACCCTACAAGAAATACAATTACATCCGAAATCACTTGTGTTCAACAAAAAGGTATTGGTGAATAATGACTTTAATGATGGGTTTGATGTAAATTCATACCTACATTATTATGCACATCCTCACATTAGTCCACATGAATTTTATCCAAAAGGTATGGAGTATCTTGCTAATAAGTTCTATAAGATAGAAGATTTAGGTCATGTTATTCCACTTGTAAATCAATTAGAATGGGCAAGAGGTATTGCAAAATATGTATTGAGATTAAAACCATTTGAGTTCAAAAAAGAAAAATGTGTGAATTATTGTAATGATTTCATAGAAGTATTCCATGAGATAGAAAAAAACTATATCGTTGTTGGTGACGAAATAAAGAAACAAAACTATATGTGGTATACAGCAACCGGCAGACCAAGTAATGCTTGGGGTGGATTTAATTTCGCAGCCATGAATAAGAAAGATGGAACTCGTGATAAAATTCGTTCAAGATTTGAAGGTGGTAAAATTGTTCAATTTGATTATGATGCCTTTCACATAAAGTTATTGGCAAAGATATTGGATTATCACTTCGACTATCATCCATACGAACAGATACGTGATGAATTAGGAATTGATATGGATTATGACCAATTCAAAGGTAAGGTGTTTCAAAACATTTATGGCACAATAACTCCTGAATTTATGGGACATCCCTTCTTCCAAACCGTTCAAGCAATGATTGACACAATGTATGAACAATATGAAAATGGACCAGAAGTGAAATCTTGGTTTTATGAAAAGAGATTTCGTGATATTCAAGATGTAACACCGAATAAATTATTCAATTATTTCCTACAATCATTGGAAACTGAATACAATGTCCGTAAGATAAAAACAATTATACCACATCTAAAAGATAAAAAATCAGTATTTATGATGTATCTATACGATGCTTTTATTTTTGATATTCATCCAGATGAAATGGGTTTAATAGACGTTCTTCATAGTGCATTTGAGACTGATAATATGTCAGTAAAAATTTACACGGGAGACACATTTGGTTCAATTAAACAAATTTAAACACATATTTATATTATGTATGTTTAATAATTTTTTATGTTATGAGTAAGATAGATTTTAATGAAATAGCAACAGAATGGTTTAACGAGATTGGAACCATTGATGCCAGTAAAAATAACCCACACCATGTGGACGCTCTTCGTAAAATTTTGAGTAGGTACATTCAAGACGATGAATTTTTGTCATTTGTAATGAATGCATTTGTAAACCCAAATGATGTTAAGAATGATGACTACTATGACCGATACTTTGATTATGGTGAAGAAGAAAGAGAACATTATGTAAGTCCTAGCATGGAGTTCATTGAATTTAATTTGAATAAAAAATAAAGGGTTATGAATATGTTAATTTGTAAATAAAAGAGAGAAATATATTGAAAACACAGTTGGTTTGTACTTTTGCAAGAAAACACCAAATAGATGAAACTATTGGTAGCATAACAAGTAATTTTTCTATATTGAATAACAAAATTTTTATTTTTAAGACATTTGAAACCCGAGAAGATTGTATTTTGTCCTATAATATAGTAATGGACACCTACAAGAAATTTTTACCAAATTCCATAATGGTACATCAGAAAAAAGAAACAAATACAATCTACACTATAAATGCATTGAATGAATTGATTATGAACTTAAACAATGGAATTTTGGACAAAAAATACCCTATCGAATGGGAACGATATAAAAATTCTGCTTTGTTGAAGAATAAAGAAGGCTTCCGTGTAGTTAAGATATTTTTAGTTAGAATACATACTTGGTGATTTTTCAAAAAATCATATTTATATCAATACACTTAACAAGACTATTGTGAAAAAAATGAAATACAATGACTTAATAGAACTCGTAACCGAAACGGTTGTTAAGAAACTGAAAGAAAAATATACTATCAATGAGGCAAGTGGATTTGATGCCATATTCTATGAAATCAAACGAAAGTTGCCAAGTGTATCTATTCTTCCAGACAATGTAATAGATGCAAGTGAATACAAAGAAACTGAAATAGTAGATGTATTGAAGGATATGGGTTATGAATATAGAAAACCCATGAACGGGAAATTACATTTCTTCAATAAGAAAACAAGTATAAGCGTTTATTTGATTCAAAACAGTCTTAAAATAACCTTAATGCCGTGAGTATAAACATGAAAAAAAACTTAAAAGAATCAATATCAGAATCAGCAATCACTCCTTTGAGTTATCTTGTATTCATAGATGCTGCGGATGCCGTTGATAAAGTTAGGGGATATATCCGAATTATTTTTCCAGGTGAATCACCGAATACAATCAGAGAGTGGTTTAGAAAATTAGTATCATCCAATGAATATAAAAAATCAAAAGATAAATTACAAGCAATCCAATCAAGATTCTCAAATAACCCATCCTTGAAAAGTTTAGTGAAGTCTATTGCTAAAGTTAAATCAATGGGTTATACTATGGCAGAAAAAGAAAACCACGAGAACGATATAAGAACTCTTATTGATAAGACAAGTACATACATACAAAGAAGATTGACAAACGAAGATATACGAGTCTTGGAAAGTATGTTAGCCGAATTTAACCATGTCTCTGAAAAAATATCACAGAAGATAGATAGTGAGGTTGCCGATTTGGTAACAAAACAAGAGGAAAAACCGAAAGAAAAATCAAAGGAAGAACCGAAGAAAAAATCAAAAACAGAGGTTAAGGTAAACGAAAGACTTAAAAATAAACTTCGTAAGAAGATAAAAGAAATGGTAAGAACACAGCTGATTACAAATAAATACTGATATTCGTATGATTAAGTTATCAGACATACTAAAAGAGATTGGAATAGATAAGGGTGCATTTCATGGTTTTGGGATGAAACCACAAGATATGAGAGTTGATGCTTGTAGTGTTGAATGGACAAATCCAGAACAAGATACTGGATGTCCTGCGTTTTCAGATTCAACTAAAATATCAAATGAGGATATTGAAAAGGCAATACTTTATTTGAACGAAGAAACTCCAAAGACTTTAATTGCATATTCAAGGGGTGGTGCAATACTTCTTCAAGCGGTATCTATGGGTGCAACTAAACCATCAAAAGTTTATTTTGTTGCACCGGCATGGAATAGACAATGGCCAACCGTGTCATTGACTGGTTCTGAAATAAGTGGTGATGGTGTCATTATTCATGGTGGTAGTGATAACATAGTCCCATTGAAACATTCGGTTTTATTGGCAAAGAATAGTGGTATGCCACTTTATGTTTTTCCAGGATCGAATCATGTGAACATTTTGAAAAATAAAGAAAATCCAACATCTGGAATACAACTCAAAGACTTAACCGATGCGTTAGATGTTTTGCCGGATTGGGGTAAAACGGGCAAGGCAACTGACGAAGAACTGAAAGTTCAAGAGGATTATGTAAGTAAAATATAATGGAGATTATGATGAAGGAAACATCATTAAAATCATTGGCAAATGAAGTTCGTAAAAGAATAAATGAAGATGCCGAAGGTGATTTGAAAAACATTTTGAAAAAAGATTATGGCACATTTGTAAAAGAATTAGGGGATAACATAAAGGATCCTAAGTTCTTGGATGCTATAAAGTCATTAACTGATAGTGCTCCAGTTAAAACATCTGGAATGTCACCTGCTGTTACTGATTTACAACCAACACAAAATGAAGTCGTAATGGATAAATCTTTGAGTTATCCACTTAAAGATCCTGCAAGTGCAGAACAGTATTTGAAAGGTGGTGTAGTTGTGGTTGCTGGTCAGTCGATTGTAACCGGTGGTGGTGGAAAATTTGTTATTGACGGACACCACAGATGGTCACAGGTTTATTGTATAAATCCTGATGCTAAGATAAAGGCATTAGATTTGACCGATATTAAGAAACCAATCGAAGCATTGAAAGCAACTCAAATTGGTATAGCTGCACAGACCGGAGAAGTTCCAACTGCTGCTGGTGGTGGCGTTAATCTTTTTGCCTGTGGTGAAGGTGAATTGAAAAAATATGTTATTGATAATATAAAAGAACCCGTTATAGAAGTATTTAAGAAATATGGAAAGGGTGATACTCCCGAACAAATAGCTGATTACATTTGGGGTAATGTTGAAGAACTTCGTAAGAGTAGTCCTCCAGTCGCTGGTGCACCTGCAAGGGATGTTATGCCTCAGACAGATGATGCTCCACAATGGGTTGATAATACATTCAATGTTGAAAAACTACCAGAATCAGTAGTTAATAGATTGAAAGAACTCATGCGATATAACACAAAGTAATGATACATCGCCAACTAAAAAAATGATAAAATGGGGAATCTTTGGATTCCCCATATTTATTTATAGAAAAAATTGCTTGCTTATTAAACATTAAATCATTATATTAGTATTGTCCTATTAGAACTGACATTCTTTTAGTAACAGTTAATCATTATTCAT
>JACCDW011210670.1_pt1 | contig 27150 bp, 23 predicted proteins | sample 7449781 | NCBI WGS metagenome assembly JACCDW01 (sample SAMN15323449, study PRJNA562643) | freshwater metagenome | isolation source: river surface water | place: USA:Blue River Watershed | collected 2017-08-18
GTTCGCCGAAGCCCGCCGAGTAGAAGATGTTGTCGCCGAGGACGAGGCAGACGTCGTCCGACCCGATGAACCGCTCGCCGAGCACGAAGGCCTGGGCCAGTCCGTTCGGGACGGCCTGCTCGACGTACTCGAACCGACAGCCGAGCCGCGAGCCGTCGCCGAGCACCTCGCGGAAACGCGGCAGGTCATGGGGCGTCGAGATGACCAGGATTTCCCGGATCCCCGCGAGCATGAGCACGGAGAGCGGGTAATAGATCATCGGCTTGTCGTACACCGGCAGGAGCTGCTTGCTCATGACCTGGGTCAGGGGGTGCAGCCGGGTACCCGAGCCGCCGGCGAGGATGATGCCTTTCATGGAAGTCGGATTTGGCCGAGCCGCTCGAGGCGGTAGGAGCCATCGAGGATGCCCTGGATCCACGCCGGGTTGTCGAGGTACCAGCGGACGGTCTTGCGGAAACCGCTCTGGAAGTCCTCCTGCGGGGCCCAGCCGAGCTCGGCGCGGGCGCGGCGGGCGTCGATGGCGTAGCGCAGGTCGTGGCCGGGACGGTCGGTCACGTGGGTGATGGCGGCAGCGTGCGGCTGGCCGTCGGCGCGGGGACGGAGCTCGTCGAGCAGCGCGCAGAGCAGCCGCACGAGGTCGAGGTTGCGGCGCTCGTTGTCCCCGCCGAGGCAGTAGGTGCGGCCCGGGCGGCCTTTCTCGACCGCCGCGAGGAGCCCGCGGGCATGGTCATCGACGTACAGCCAGTCGCGGATGTTCTCGCCCTTGCCGTAGACCGGGATGGCTTCGCCGCGGAGGCACTTGAGGATGACGACCGGGATGAGCTTCTCGGGGAACTGGTAGGGGCCGTAGTTGTTCGAGCAGTTGGTCACGATCACCGGCAAGCCGTAGGTATCCATCCAGGCGCGCGCGAGGTGGTCGCTGGCGGCCTTGCTCGCGCTGTAGGGGGAATGCGGGTCGTAGGGGGTCGCCTCGTTGAACGCCGGGTCGGTCGGGCCGAGGGAACCGAAGACCTCGTCCGTCGAGACGTGCAGGAAGCGGAACTTGTCCTTCGCGGCGCCCCCGAGGGAGCGCCAGTGGCCGAGGGCGGCCTGCAGGAGCTGGAAAGTACCCGTGACGTTCGTGGCGATGAACTCGCCCGGGCCGTCGATGGATCGGTCGACATGGGATTCGGCGGCCAGGTGCATGACCGCCTCCGGCTGGACCGAGGCGAACGCCCGCCGCATGGCCTCGGCGTCGCAGATGTCGGCCTGGACGAAGGCGAAACCCGGCCGGCCCTGGAGGTCGGCGAGGGAGGACAGGTTGCCGGCGTAGGTCAACTTGTCGACGACCGTCACGGCGTGGCCGCCCGCGACGAGCAATCGGGTCAGATTCGACCCGATGAAGCCCGCGCCGCCGGTGACCAAAATACGCATAAGCAGTTCTCTTTTGAATACCCGCAAGGGGGGTGGTGACGCCAGAAAAATAGGCGGAGGACCCGTCCGGACGCGCGGCGCCGCGCCCGCGGACGGCCGCGGGACGGAAGCCGGCGGACGACTTTGGCTCCGCCGGGCCCGGGCGCGCGTTTGGGACCGGCAGCCACCCCTGCCTTGCCCCCTCGCCGACTTGCCCACTAACTGCCGAGCATGTCCCAACGCACGCTCGGCTTCGGCATCTGGGGAACCGGCATGATCGCCGAGTTCCATGCGAAGGCCCTGGCCGAAATCCCCGGGGTCCGCCTCGTCGCGGCCCATAACCGGACGCCCGCGAAAGCGGCGGCTTTCGCCGCCGCGCACGGTTGCGCCGTCGCGCCGACGCCGGAGGCGTTGCTGGCCGACCCCGCCGTCGACATCGTCTGCCTCTGCACGCCGAGCGGCGACCACCTCGCCCCCGCCCTGGCCTGCGTCCGGGCCGGCAAGCACGTGGTCGTGGAGAAGCCGCTCGAGGTCACCTTGGCGAAGTGCGACGCGCTGATCGCCGCGGCGGCGCAGGCCGGCGTGACGGTCGCCGGGATCCTGCCCCGGCGCTACGTCCGCGGGTCGCTCGCCCTCAAGGCGGCGCTCGCCGCCGGCCGCTTCGGCCCGGTGACGCTGGCGGCCGCGCTGATTCCCTGGTGGCGCACGCAGGCCTACTACGATTCGGCGGCCTGGCGCGGCACCTACGCCCTGGACGGCGGCGGCGCGCTCATGAACCAGGGCATCCACACCATCGACCTGCTCCTCTGGTTCCTCGGCCCCGTGAAGCGCGTCTCGGCCACGCTGGGGCTCGTCGCGCACGCGGGCATCGAGGTCGAGGACATCGCGGTCGGCTGGATCGAGTTCGCCAACGGGGCCCGCGCGACCCTCGCCGGTTCGACCGCCTGCTGGTCGGCGACGGGTTTCCCGGCCGAGATCCGCATCCACGGCACGAAGGGCGCGGCGGTGCTGCGCGACGACAAGCTCACCGCGTTCGAGTTCGACCCTCCCCTGCCCGCCGACGCCGGGTTCCTCGCCTCCGCGCAGGAGACCGGCGGCGCCGGGGCGGCCGACCCCAAGGCCATCAGCCATGGCTGGCATCGGCTCAACCTCGTCGACGCGGTCGAGGCCATCCGCGCCGGCCGCCGGCCCGCGGTGGACGGCGCCGAAGGCCGCAAGGCCGTCGAGCTCATCCTCGCCCTCTATCAGTCGGCGCAGGACGGCGGCGCCCCCGTCGACCTCCCGCTCGCGCGGGATCCGGCGCTGCGGCCGTTGGGAGCGAAGAAAGCCTGAAGGGCGGGCCCGCCGGTCAACCGGCGTCTTGCCTTCCCCGGAACTCCTCCATCGTCGCGGCGTGGGCCGAGTTGATGCCGGAGCGGGCGAAGACCTTGAAGAAGGTCAGGACGACGATCTTGAGGTCGAGCCAGAAGCCGCGGTGGTCGACGTACCAGACGTCGTAGGCGAACTTCTGCTCCCAGCTGAGCGCGTTGCGGCCGTTGACCTGGGCCCAGCCGGTGACGCCGGGCTTCACCTCCATGCGCCGCGCCTGAAAGGCGTCGTAGCGCGGAAGGTAGCGCATGAGCAGCGGCCGCGGGCCGACGACGCTCATGTCGCCGACGAGGACGTTCCACATCTCGGGGAACTCGTCGAGCGTGGTGGCGCGGAGGAACTTGCCGAAGGCAGTCAGGCGGGCCTCGTCCGGCAGCAGCTCGCCGTCCGGCCCGCGTTCGTCGGTCATGGTGCGGAACTTGACCATGCGGAACGGCCGGCCGCGGAGACCGGGGCGCTCCTGGAGGAAGAGCACGGGCGAACCGAGCTTGAGACGCACGAGCAAGGCCACGACCAGCAGGAGCGGGGCGAAGAACACGAGCCACCCGAGGGAGAAGAGGATATCGAAGAGGCGCTTGGCCATGGCTCAACGGCGGTGCTCCCAGAGAGTCAGCTCGATGTCCTCCACCGCAACCTCCTTCTCGAAGGTCAATGCATACTGCAGGGCAAAGGGAATCTCCCCACGCCCGCTACCGGGTTGACCGGAAATACCCCAGTCGAAACCCTCCGGAACGTCGATGACCAGCCGTCCGCCGGTCGGGCGGCACTCTTGGACCATCGTACGGGACTTCTGTCCGTCGGTGAAGGTCAGGACCAAGCGCGCCTTGGCCTCCGGGTCGCGGACCTTGGTCGGGTCCAGCTTCACCTCGAAGTCCAAGGTGAAGCCCGGGACCAGCCGGTCGTTCCAGCTCGCCCCCGTATCGCCGTGAAAGTTGGTGGTATACCCCTTGACCTTGCCGGCCGGGGCGACCAGGTGCCAACGTTCCACCTGATTCCAGCGTCCGGGACTGGGCTCGTCGGCGAAGTAATTGCCGTTGTTCGAGGATGCGCGATTGCGATGCGCAAAAGCCTCCCGGCGTTCGCGGCCTTCCGGCAAACGGGCGAGCTTCCAAAGGGCCGAGCCGTTGCCGATGGCGTCGCCCGCCGCCCAGGCGGCGAGCGCCCGGCGCGTCGGGGCGGCCACGTACGGTAGGCCATACGGCATCGCGGCGTCGAGCCACTCCGGACGCGGGTTGGTGGCGGCGAAGCGACCCCAGGCGACGGGCAAACCATACGCGCCCCAGGCCGTGTTGAAGCGCGCCTCCGCTTGGCGATAGGCGGACTCGACGGCGGTCAAGGCCTTGAGCCGCTCCACCGCTTCGGCGCTGTTGGCCGGGTCGGCGGCGCGGCGGGCCTCGACGACCCCGCGGAAAGCGCGGGATAAAGCCCAGGCCTCGGCGAATTGCCCGTGGCGCCAGCGTTGATTGGCCAGGCGGAACGTCGGCTTGTCCTGCGCGGCCAGACGCAGGCGGGCGGCCTCGACGCGCGCGGAGACCTCGGTGACCTCCGCCGGCGTGAGCACCAGCGCCGAGCCTTCCGTGCGGAAATGCCGGATCCATTGGTCGACCCCACCCGCGCGCGCATCGCGGGCCCACGCGCCCTCGAGGACGCGGTAGGCCGCGCGCATCTCGTCGGCGCCGGGGCCGTAGGCCGCGGAGAACCAAGTGGCGAGCAGCGCTTCCGGGTCTTGGACCGGGTCCTGCAGCAGCTTCGCCCCCAACCAAGCCTTGGGCGCGTCGAAGGCCCAGAGCGGGGCGAGTTCGGCGTACCAACCGACCACCCCGACCGAGCGGGCCGTGCGGATGGCGTCCGCCTGCGCGCGGAAGGACGCGCGCGGGACGGCGTAGTCGACCCCATACCAGTAATCGTAGGCGCCAACCCGCCGGGCACCCGATCGCACCCAAGCGGCGAGGTTGGTCGACTCCATCGCCGCGAAGTCGGGATTCGCGTAGGCGCTGCGGTCGGCGCAGACCCACGGGAAGATCGCCGGATGCAGGCGGATCGTCGGGGCCCGCAAGGTCTGTAGGTAACCGAGCGTCCCGATGCCATGGCGGAGTCCGGAGAGGTCGCCCGAGGGCTCCCAGAAGGAATTCGCGACCTCATTGAGGTAGCCCATCACGTAGTCCGTGCGCACGGGCCGATCGCGATACCAGCCCTCGGATGGAACGTCACCGAGGAAGGTCAGCGTGTCGTTGACGCCGAAAGGGACGCTGAACGCGCCAGGATGCCGATGGAACCAGTCGCGGGTGTAGCGAGCCCCGATCTCCACCGCGCCAGGGACGCGCAGTCGCGGCATCGGGTCATACCCGTCGAAGCGTGGCGTCGGGTGCGGCCAGCGCTCCGACCAGTCCTCGTCGTAGAAGGGCGAATCTTCGTAGAACGGACGGTCACGGAACGTGGCGACGCCCCAGGGGGCGAACCCTGGCTTGCGCGGGTCGATCTGCGCCTTGCCGTCGCCGGGACGGGTCACGGCGGGACGGGGCCAGGCGTTGGCGGTGCGCTGGTCGGGATCGGCATCCCTGCGGCGGTAGTTCTTCCGATCTTCCAGGAACTCCTCGTAGACCTCCCGATGGAAGGCCCGGAAGAACCCGTGCGAGAAGTCGGGGGCCTTGCCGTAGCCGACGGAGTAGGCCCACTCCTGCGAAAGCTCGTTGGTCAGGCCGGCGATCTCGCGCCAGGCGAAGGCCGGCCGGAAGCGCTCGCCAGCGGGCAGGCCGACCGAGGAGCGCATCGTCCAATCCGCACCGCGTGGTCCCGGGAAGGCGAAGCAGACGCCGAGGGCCTGCTCGCAGAACCGACCGACCGCGGCGCGCGTGGCCACGGGGTTCGTCCCCAGCAGGAAAACCGCCGACCCCTCCACGTCGCGGACCAAGAGGTCGCCATCCACATCGGGGAGCGGTCGACGGAGGGCTTTCCAGGCGGCGGTGCGGCCGACGAAAATCCCGCGCGCCGGCCAGGCGACCGCAGGCTGCTCGGAGACGAGTTCCGGACGGACCCCGGTGACGCGCTCGCACCAATCGAGCAAGGTCTGGGCGGCGTACCACTCCTCCGTCTCCGGCTCGGCGGGAAGCACGACCGGGACCTGCCAGCGACCCTGGTCGAAAAGCTCCGTCGCCGCCGCGGTGACGCAAGCCAGGCAAAACGCGGCGAGGATGGCGAGGCGGCGGGGCATGGACCGATGCCTACCCTACCCCGCCCCGGAACCGAGACAACCGGGAAGAAGGCGCCTTACTTGGTGGGCGGGAGCAAGGCCTCGAGCAACGGGCGACGCCAGGCCTGCGCCTGCGGATCCCAGACGCCGAAATTCGCCTGATATTCCCAATAGGCCCACTTGAAGCCCTGCGCCTCGGCCTCGCGGGCGATGAAGCTCGTCCAGCGCACCCGCGCCGCCTGGTCCTCCACGCCGGAGCAGGTGCCGAATTCCCCGAGAAAGACGGGGCGTCCCTCCTGCTTCGCCCAAGCGGCCGCCACCGCGAAGTCCCGTCGGACCGCGGCCAGTTCCGCCGGCGTGCCTTCCCACCTCGTCCCCTTCCAGGCCGCGGAATCCTTGATCCAGAAAGCGCCTTGGTGCGTGAAATGGAACGGGGCGTAATAATGGATGTGGACGATGAGGTGTCGGTCGTCGGGCGGCAGGCGCAGGTCCTTGAGCGTGTAGACCTGGTTCCACTCGACGCCCCCGACCTGCACGGCGCGCGTCGGGTTGGTCCGGCGCACCTCCTTGAGCGCGGCGGTGAGATTCAGGTTCCAGTCCGCCGCGGTGTGCTTCGAGTTGGGTTCGTTATACAGCTCGAATTGCAGTTCGTCGGGAAAACCGGCGAAATGGGCGGCGACCTGCCGCCAGAGCGCGGCGAAGCGCTCCCGATGCTCGGCCGGGGCCTGGTCCATCTCGTCGTAGTGGTGCACGTTGAGCACCACGGCGAGTTTCGCGTCTAGGCAGCCCCTCACCACGTGGTCGACCCGAGCCATCCACGCAGGGTCGATCGCATAGGGCGCTGAGCTTTGCGCATGCGCCGACCAACGCACCGGGATGCGCACGGAGTCGAAGCCGGCCGCCTTGATCCGGGGGAAATCGGCATCTTCCAGTTTGCGCCCCCAGGCGCCTTCGGTCGGCCCTTCGAGGGCATTGCCGAGGTTCAGGCCGCGTCCGAGCTTGGCGTGTTGCGCGAAGCAACCAGGACTGGGCTCCGCGGCGAGCAGCCAGGTCGAGCAGAACAGAAGGGCGCGCAAAATCATACCGGTTGTTAGCGAGGGCGGCTTTTTTAACCAAATAAAAAAGCCGCACGAAGTGCGGCTCCGAAAAATTTTTGGCTCGGTTCAGGCCCGGACCAACCGGCGCACCAGCGCCGCCGGGGAAAAGTCGCGTTCGGCGATCTGGCGGGCCGCGGCTCCATAAGCCGCGCGCTCGGACGCCGACCACCCCAAGGCGTTCCGCAGCGCGGCTCCGGGGGCGGATGGATCGGCGATGGCGCAACCCAAGCCGGGTCCGGTGATCAGTTCGTCGATGTTGCCGGACTTGGCGGAAAGCACCAAGGGCAACCCGCAGGCCGCGGCCTCGATCGGGGAAAGCGGATTCGGGTCCAGGAAGGTATTCAGGACGAAGGCATCGGCCGCCTGCAGGGCTTCGCGGACCCCGGCCGGGTCGCGCTGCCCCAGGAGACGCAAGGCGCCGGCGGACGAGGCGGCGAGGGCCTGCAGCGCCGCTTCCTGCGGACCGGTGCCCACCAGGAGCAACACCGCGTCGGCACGCACCGCCGCCGGCAAGCCGAGGAAAGCCCGCGCCAGGGGCAAGGGGCCCTTACGTTCCGTCAAGGCGCCGACCTGGACGAGTACGCGCCCCTGCGTGGGTAGGCCCAACGCGCGGCGGGTGGAGGCCTTCTGCTCGGCGGCGGCCGGCCGATAGAAATCCGTGTCGACCGCGTTGGGTAGCTCGACGATGGGCTTGGCCTCCCCGGCCTGCGCCCGCGCCCAAGCGGCGCTGCGGCCATTCGGCACGGCGAACGCATCATACGAGCGGTAGGCGCGACGGCGCGCCCAAGCGATGAGCCCCTCGCGGTGCAGCACGGCGTCGGCGTGTCCTTCGCTCCAGAAGATCCGCCGGCAGGGGACGTCGGACCAGCCCGCCAGCAGCATGGTCGGCGTGTTCCACGCCCCCGCCACGAGCAACGTCGTCGGCCGGAGTTCCCGCAGGGCCGCCAGCACGCCCGGGTTGAGGTGCGCCGTGGTGCCGGCGAGCCGCGGATGGATGCCGCGGAGCAAGGTGTGCGCGTGCCGCAGGGTCGCCGGCGCGTACGGCCAATGCCGGCCCGGCTCCGTCTCCGCGCAATAGAGCACGTGGAAGCCCCGGCCGTATCGCGCTGCCTCGGCCGCCACGGCATCGAAGAAAGCCGTGCGGTAAGGCGTCGGGATATTGGTGAGGACGACTAGCATGGTCAGGCGTGGAGCATCAGTTCGTCGAGGTGGCGGCCCGGCCCGAACTCCGTCGCGCGGACCAGCGCGGCCCGGGACATGGCCGCCAGGAGCTCCGGTTCGCGGCGCAACCGGCGGAGCCGGTCGACCAAGGCCGCCGCATCGCCGGGCGCGACGACGAAGCCGTCGATGCCATCGCGCACCACGTCGCCGCAGGCGCTGGTCGCGACGACCGGCAGGCCTTGCGCCATCGCCTCGAGCTGCACGAGTCCGAACCCATCGGAAAGCGTCGGGAAGACGAGGACGTCGGCCTCGGCCATGTGGCGCGCGACCTCCGCCTGGGACAGGTGGCCGGTGAACGCGGCGTCGGGCGCGATCGACCGGAGGTAGCCGCCGTCCAGCTGCACGCCGCCGACCGCCGTCAAGGTCGCGTCGGCGCCAAGCGTCCGGATGGCTTCCGCGAGCACGTGGAAACCTTTCGCGAGGTTGACGTTGCCGACATACAGGACCCGCAGCGGGCGGCCGGGGTACGGCGTGCGCGCGACGCCGCCGGCGGTGGGCGTGAAGGCCGGCGGCACGACCACCCCGCGGGAGACGTCCACGCCCGCCGAAGCCAAGGACCGCAGCGTGTGCGACGAGTGCACGATCAGGCAATCGGCCAGAGCCATCTCCTCATGGATGCGCTCGAGAAAGGACGCGGTCGGCCGGGGGGGCGGCGGTCCGGAACGGGGATGGGCCGCGTGCGCGGCGGTCCGGGTGTCATACCAGGCCAGCCCGGGGTCGACCTGCACATGCATCGCGCGCGCGCCGACCTTCTGGGCGAGGCGCAGCTGTTCGAGGTTGCCGCAGGTGTAACCTAGGACGGCGTCCTTGGCCGCGAGGCCCCGACGGCGAAACACGTCGGCGGCGAAGGCCCCGAAGCGTTCGCCTTGGACGACCCAGCGGTCGAACCCATTGCCGCCCGCGGCCCGCGCCCGCAGCACATTGAGCCAAGGCTCCGCGAACACCGGGGCGCCGGCCAATTCCGGTCGATAGCGTTGCGCCCACTGCGTCGGCCGCAGCGGCGCGGGGCAAGCCGCGGCCCAAGGGGCCCAGATGTCGGTGCAGAGCGCCCCCAACTGGCGCGACTGGTGCAACGCGACGGCCAAGCGGTAGTGCTCGCGGCGGCCAAGCTGGCTGAGGAACCACTTCATCGGCGGACGGGCCCCAGGCCCCGCAGCGCGGCGCGGATCGAATCGGTGCGGCGTTCAAAAGCCCACCAGCACACCCAGGCGAGGCCGACGAGCCCGGTGGTGGCGGCGCCGACGACGAGCCAGCGCATGCCGCCGGAAACATGCATCGCCGGACCGGCCAGCGCGGAAGCGAGGAGGAGGGTCGGCGGCATATGCGTGGCGTACAGGGTGTAGGAAATCGCGCCCAGTCCGGCGAACGAGGCCCCCCGGGCATCGGAACGGGCGACTTCGCTCCAGACCAACGCGCCGGCCGCCGACGTGACCAAGGGAAGCGCCAGCGGACGAAGCGCCTCCCCGAGGAACGGCCCCATGCCGAGCGCGCCGCCGAGACCGAGCCAAGGGAGCAGGCGCGGGCAGGCGGCACCCCGCCCGGGACGATGCTGTTCCCAGCGGGCGAGCGCCGCCCCGACCAGCCAAGGCATCGCGAGCCCCCAACCTTTCGGCCCGATGAGCCAGAGACCGCCGAGGACGGACAGCGCGGCGACCCATCGCCGGGCCCGCCCCGCATCCTGGACGGCGATCAAGGCGGCGGGGAACAGGACGTAGAACCAGGCTTCGTAGGCCAGGCTCCAGAGCGGCGTGTTGGAGCCATAGGGCGCGACGGCGATGTCCTGAAGGAAGCAGAGATTGCCGAGCAACGTGAGCGCATCGTGCCGAAACACGACGTCCGTCGCCATCGCCCCCGCCGAGACCACCGGGTCGGCACCTCGCCAGGCGTCGCAGAGATAGGTGAGGACCAACGCCGGCACCAGCACCACCCAGAGGCGGACGCCCCGCCGCAACAGGTAGTCGGACCAGGACCAGTCGCCGGTCGCGCGGCGCCGCAGGACGGAACCACCCACGAGGTAGCCGCTCAGGACGAGGAAGATCCAGACCGCGGCCTGGCCTTGGGCGCTGAGGAAATAGAGACCTTGCTCCCACCAGGCGTAATCGCCGGCACGGAGCGGTGGGAGCAGGAAGGCGCGCACATGCCCGAGGCAGACGGCCAGCGCGGCCAACCCCCGGAGAAGTTCCAGCCCAAGATGACGAGCGGCGACCGGCTTCATCGGCGGATGCAGCGGTCGACCAGCCAGCCGGCGCCCAGCAGGTTGAGGCAGCCGGCGAAGAACTGCCGCCGGAACGGCCGGGTCAGGGCGGCGGGGAAGTAACGCCAGGCTTCCCGCGGGTGCGAACGGGAGAGCAGGAAGAAGAACTCGGCGTGGTAATACCGCCGGAGCCGCGGGTAGAAGGGCTCGCCCGCATGCGTCCGCAGCATGCGGAGGGCGGTCTGGTAGGTCGTCCACGGCCGGGCGGTGGTGTTGCCGGCATGCTTGCGGTACCGCACGATGTCGGCCGGACAATAGCGGATGGGGCCCAGCCGGGCCAAGCGATTGAAGATATAGGCGTCCTCGCTGCCGATGGCCGGATCGTAACCGCCGAGCCGGTCGTAGGCCGCGCGCGTCCAGAGGATCCAGGTGAACGGCAGGACGACCTGGTTGAAAAGCACGCGCTCGAAGAGGTCGCCCGAAACGCGGTCGTTGCGCATCGCGCCCAGGTCGCGGCCCGTCGCGTCCATCAACCGCACCTCGCCATAGGCGCCGACCGCCGCCGGGTCGGCCTCGAGGGCGGCGACCAGGGCGGAGATCGCGCCCGGGCAGAGCTCATCGTCGGAAGCGAGGGCGAAGACGTAGTCGAACTCGCCGGCGTCGACCATCATGCCGTTGAGGCTGGCCGCGATGCCGACATTCGCCGGGTTCTGCACGAAACGATGGCCGTGTTCGGCGCACCACGCCCGCGCCACGGCCGCGGTGCCGTCCGTCGAGGCGTCATCGGCGACGACGACCTTGAGCGCCGGGTAATCCTGGGCGGCGACGCTGGCCAGGCACCCGCGGATGAAGGGCTCGTGGTTGTAGCACGGGATGCGGAGCAGGACGGTCTTCGGCATGGCGCGACGGGATCAGCGATGGCCTCGCAGGTAGAGCCGGGCGGCCGCGAGGCCCGCGGCCAGGAGCAGCAACCCGCCCAACGTCGCGCCCAGGACCGGGTCGTAGGCCGCGCCGCACTGGACGACGAGCAGGATGGCCGCGGAGCCGAGGGCGGCCAGGAGCGGGGCCGGGCTGAGGTGCCGGCCCGCGCGGCGACGGACCAGCCAGAGCAACAGCCCGCCATGGAGCAGCGAACCGAGGAAGAAACCGACCGCGGAGCCGACGAGCCCGAGCCGCGGCATCAGCAGCACGGGGAGCGACGTCATCGCCACCGCCCCGGCGACCTCGACCGCGAGCAGCTGCGGCGCGGCGGCCCGGGCCAGCAGCCAGAAGCCCATCGGCCAGGTGAAGAGCCGGAGGAAGACCCCCCAGGTCATCCAAAGCAGGAGGGGCTGGGCCGGATCGAAGGCGGTGGAGTAGAGCCAGCGCAGGCTCCAGGGCCCGAGGCACAGCAAGCCGCCGAGGAGCGGCACGCCGAGGAGCAAGGCGGCCAGGATCTGCTTCTCCACGAGTTCGAGCGCCTCGGATTCCGCCGGGGCGGCGGAAACCCGCGGGAAAAAATCCGCCGCCATCGCGCCGAACACGAAACTGGGGAGCGCGCCCGCGAGCGCGTAGGCGGCCTGGTAATACCCCGCGGCCTCCAGGCCTTCCGTCCGGATGACGTAAAGCCGGACCAGGTAGGCGGACAACTGCGCCAACCACCCCGAGACCATGAGGGCGGCGCCGAGCCGACCCAGTTCGGCGAGATCCGCCGGCCGGACGGCGACGCGGGCCGCCTCGGGGCAGACGCGCGCCGCGCGGCGCCAGAGGCAGGCGGCCGTCGTCACCGCCGCCAGCAACACGCTGAGCGCGATGCCGAGTTCGCCCCAGAACCAGATCGCCGGCAGGCCCAAGGCGAACCCGAGGAGCGCCGCGACGACCTGCAGCCGGGCCAAGGCCGTCACCTCGCCGCCCGCCTGCAACAAGGCCGCGGCGGCGCCCGCCAGCACAAGGAAGGGAACCGCGAAGGCGAGGAGGAGCAGTTCGCCGAACCGCGCCTCCGCGGGGAAAGCCCAGGCTTCCGCCGGCCAGGCGCAGAGCAGCCCGCCCACCAAACCGAGGACGGCCAACCCCAGGCCCGCCCGCCGGACCGCGGCCATCTTGTGGGCGCGCTCCGCGGGATCCGCCGAGGCCACCGTGCGCACGCCCGCCGTGGCCAGGCCCCACCCCGCCAAGGCGGCGAGGTTGCCGCTGAAGGCCTGGAACAGGCCGAGGAGGCCGACCCCGCCCGCGCCCAGGGCCAGCGCGATGACCTTGGTCCGGGCGAACCCCGCGAGGAGCACGACGACCGAGGCTCCGCCCAGGAGCGCGCTGGCACGGAGGATGCGGGCGAGGGCCATGGACTAGGCGCCGAACGCGGCCCGGAAGGTGGCGATGACGCGGTCGCGCTGCTCCTCGGTGAGGCCCGACCCCGACGGCAGGCAGAGGCCTTGGGCGAAGAGGCGTTCGCCGACGGCGCCGCCGTGCGTCTCGGCACCCGCGAAGACCGGCTGGAGATGGAGCGGCTTCCACAGCGGACGCGACTCGATGTCGGCCGCCTCGAGCGCCAACCGGACCGCCTCGCGGTCGCGCCCGGCGAGCGCCGGGTCGATCGTGAGGCACGTCAACCAGCGCGTCGACTGGCCCCAAGGCGCTTCCGGCTGGAAGGTGACGCCGGGCAGGTCGCCGAGCGCCCGCTGGTAGGCCCGGAAATGGGCGCGGCGGCGCGTGACCTTGCTGGCGAGGCGGAGCAGCTGGCCGCGGCCGATGCCCGCGCAGATGTTGGATAGGCGGTAATTGTAGCCGATCGTCGAATGCTGGTAGTGCGGCGCGGGGTCGCGGGCCTGCGTCGCGAGGAAGCGGGCCTGCGCCGCCAGGGCGGCGTCGGCCGTCACGAGCATCCCGCCGCCGGAGGTCGTGATGATCTTGTTGCCGTTGAAGGAATGGACGCCGGCCCAGCCGAAGGAACCCGGACAGCCGTCGCCATAGGTCGCGCCCAAGGCCTCGGCGGCGTCTTCGATCAGCTTGACCCCATGGCGTTCGCAGCAGGCCTGGAGCGGGGCGATGTCGGCCGACTGGCCATAGAGGTGGACGAGCACGAGGGCCTTCGGCGGACGGCCGGCGCGGGCCTTCGCCTCGATGGCGGCGCAGGCCAGCGCGGGATCCATGTTCCAGCTGCGTTCCTCGCTGTCGATGAAGACGGGGCGGGCGCCCAGGTAGGCGATCGGGGCGGCCGAGGCGATGAACGTCAGGTCGGAACAGAGCACCTCGTCGCCGGGGCCCACGCCGGCGAGCCGCAGCGCGAGGTGGAGGGCGGCGGTACCCGACGACAAGGCGACCGCGTGGGGCGAACCGACCAGGGCCGCGAACTCCCGCTCGAAGGCCTCGAGGTGCGGCCCGACCGGGGCGACCCAGTTGGCCTCGAAAGCCTCCAGGACGAACTCGACTTCGGCGGTGCCGACGTCGGGCGGGGAAAGGTAGATGCGGGACATGGGGGAAGGTTCAGCGCCAAGGGCGATCGGCGAAGATCCCGAGCCCTTCGAGTTCCCGCAGCAACGCCTGCACGTCCTGGCGGGCGAGGAGCTCGGGGAACGGGGTCGGCGAGGAAAGGCGGATGAACAGCTGCTCGCTCTTCTGGTTGAGGCCATGCGCCTGGATGTCCTTGAGCAGCAGCGGGAGCCGCTCGAGTCGGCCGACGAGGCCGTCCCGCCAGCCCTCCCGCTGGTCCTCGTAGCGGTTCGGCTCGCCGTTCACGAGGTGCCAGAACGCGACATGCTGGAGGCCGCCGCGCGGCACGAGGTAGCTGCCGGCCTCGTAGGGCAGCAGCGCGCGCCCGCCGACGCGGGCGGCCACGCCGTAGCGGCGGTCGGTCCGCACGCACCCGTTGTTGACCCAGCAGGAGTCGGGGTTGTGGGAGCCGGCGTCGACGATCGAGACCTTGCCGGGCTCCCAATAGGCCGCGTAGACGAGGATCTGCAGGCCATCCTTGGCGTAGACCGCCTGCGCGACCTGGGAATAATTGAGGATGCCCTGCACGTTCGCGGCGGCCGCGGAGCCGACCGCGACCGGCACGTCGCGGCGCACCCAGCCCGCGACCGCGCCCGGCAACGCCCGCGCGACTTCGCCGGTGAAGCGGCGGCGATGGTCGGCGAAGACCTCCACGGCGACCAGGAGGCCGGCCAGCGCGGCCACGGCGACGACGCCGGCGATGAGCAGGGCGCGGCGCATGCTCAGAGGATCCGGGCGGGGTTGCCGACCACGGTGACGCCGGCGGGGACATCCGCGATGACCACGGCGCCGGCGCCGAGCACCGCGCGGGCGCCGACCTTCCGGCCGGGGATGATCGAGACGCGGCTGCCCATGAAGACGCCGTCGGCCACCTGGACCCGCCCGGTCACGTCGCCATGCGCGCTGAGGGTGCACCAGGCGCCGAGGCGGGCATCATGGCCGATGGTCGCGTGGAGGTTGACCATCGCGAAATCGCCGAGCTCGACGTCCGCGGAGACGATCGCCCCGGGGCACAGGACCACGCCGACCCCGAGGCGCACCCGTTCGCCGACCAGCGCGCGCGGGTGGACGAAGGTCAGGAAGCGCGCGCCCGCGGCGAGCAAGGGCGGGACCAGCTGTTCCTTCTGCGGCGGCAGGCCGAGCCCGCAGAGGAAGACCTCGTCGGCCGCGGGGCGATGGCCGGTCAGCGGCCGGACCGGCGCGAAGTCGCCGAAGCCGGCGAGCGCGGCCGGGTTGTCGTCGAGGAAGCCCGCGATGGACCAGGCTTGGCCATGGTCCGGGTGCTGGCGGGCCCAGGCGTGCAGCTCGCGGCCGAAACCGCCGGCGCCGACGATGTGGAGTTTCTTCATGGTCAGGAAAGGAGGGCGACGAGCTCGCGGGCGGTGCGGCACGCGCGGACCTGCGCCCCGGTGAGGACGCGGCCATGGGCCTGCTCGGCATGGGTGATGACCAGGAGCACGGCCAGGGAGTCCCACTGCGGGAGCGCGGCGAGCACGGTGTCGAGGCCGGCCGGGGCGACGGCCAACGCATCGACGTCGGCCTGCAGGGCCCGCCAACGGCGTTCTTCCGGAGGATTCATGGGGAGGGCGGGAGCGGCGCGGTGGGCAGGATGGTCGACGGGCCGAGCGTGAGCGCGACGGCCCCCCAGGATAGCCCGACGCCGAAGCCGCAGGCGACGACGCGCCGCGGGTGGGTCCGGAGCTCCGCGCCCAGGGACTCGACCAAGGCGCACGGGATCGACGCGGAGCTCTGGTTGCCGAAGCGCTCGACCAGGTCCATCGGGGTCTTGGCGGCGGGGAAGCCGCACTTGCGGCCGACGCTGGAAAGGACGAAGCGGTTCGCCTGATGCAGCACGAGGGCTTCGACGGTCGGTTCGGTCCAGCCGGCGAGGGCGAGGACCTCGGCGATCGCGGCGGGCACCTCGCGCAACGTGAAGTTGAACACCTCCGCCCCGTCCATGTGGAGGTCGCCCGGGCGCCGGACGTTGCCGTCGGCATCCACGCGCTCCGCCTCCGTTACGTCCCCGCGGGGCGCGCGGGCGCCGCCCGCGGGCACCTCGATGACGCGCGCCCGGGCGCCGTCCGCGCCGAGGACGAAATGCCAAGGGCCGGCGCCGGGCTCCCGCACCAACAAGGTCGCGGACCCGGCGTCGCCGAAGAGCGGATCCGTGGCGCGGTCGCGGGGATGCGTGCTCCGGCTCAAGGTGTCGCCGGCGCAGAGCAGCACCGCGCGGGCGCCGCCGTGCGCGCAGAGCAAGGCCGCCTGCTGCAGGCCGTAGACCCAACCGGAGCAGCCCAAGGCAAGGTCGAAGGCCGCGGCGGCGCGGGGCAGGCCGAGGCGACCATGCAGCAGGCTCGCGTTGTTGGGCTGCGGGTGGTCGGGCGTCTGCGTGACGAAGACGACCGCGTCGATCGTGGCGGCCGCGGCCGGGCAGGCCGCGAGGAGCCGAGCGGCCGCGTCGGCGCAGAGATCCAAGGCGGTCTGCCCCGGGGCCGCGACCCATCGCCGGCGCAACCCCACGGTGCGCGCCGTCCGCTCCAAGGCCGCGGGGTCCTGGCCCGCCGCGAGCCCCTCCGCGACGAAATCGCGGGCGACCGGGCCGGTCGTGACGGCGAGGCCGGCGATCCGGACGTGGGCGAGGGAGGTCTGCATCGGCGGAAGTGTTCAGCGGGCGGCGAACTGGCGCAACCACGACTCGACGCAAAGCACGCCCATCAAGGGGTAGGCGGCGTCGATCTCGCCGCGGGCGTCCGCGTCGAGCAGGGCGACGACGCCGGCGCCATGGAAGACTCCGGTGGCGTCCAGCCGGCCCTCGGCGGCGAGCCGGCGGAGGCGGCGGCCGTAGCCGCCGCGCAGCAGGCGGCGCAACGGGAAGCCGAACCCGGTCTTGGGCCGCTCGAGCACCTCCGCGGGCAGGACGCCGCGCATCGCAGCCCGCAGCAGGTATTTGCCGGACCGGCCGCGCTGCTTGAAGTGATCCGGGAGTCGTTCGGTGAAGGCGACCAGGTCGGGGTCGAGGAAGGGCACCCGGACCTCCACGCCGCAGGCCATCGCCATCTTGTCGGTATAGTTGAGGTTATGGTCAGCCAGGAAGAAGCTGCGGTCGAGGTGCAGCATCTGGTTGAGCCGGCTCACGCCCGGCGGCAAGGCGGCGAGCGCATCGAGCATCGCGTCCACGGAGCGGGAGCGCCGGAGCTCCTCGCGGAAGCCGGGCGCCAGCGCGGGCGCCAGCGCGGCGTCGTCGAGCCAGAGGAAGTAGCCCGCCAACCGTTCGGCCGGCGGCGCGTCCGCATGGGCGAAGAGCTTGGCCAGCCGGCGGCCGGCCGGATTGTCCCGGGGGAACTGGCCGCCCAGGTCGACCAAGGCCGCGCGCCAGGGCCGCGGCATCCAGCCCCAGTAGCGTTCCGACGCCAAGGCCTGGTGGCGGCGATAGCCGGAGAAGATGTCGTCGCCGCCGGCGCCCGAGAGGAGCACCTTCACGCCCCGCGCGCGGGCCGCGGCGCAGATCGCGCGCGTGGCGAAGGCCGCGGGATCCGGGGTCGGCTCGTCGAGGCTCCAGACCAGGCCATCGAGGTCGTCGAGGTCGCCGACGTCCATCGCCACCTCGTGCAAAGGCGTGCCGAGGCGGGCGCCCACCCGCCGGGCGTAAGGCAAGTCGTCCTCGAAACCCTCGGCGCCGCCGGGGGGCGGACCCAGCGCGAAGCAAGGATAGTCGGCGCCGCTCGGCAGGTTCTTCACCGCGTGGTGGGCGATCGTGGTGGAGTCGACGCCGCCGGACAGGAAGCCCCCGAGGGGGACGTCCGCGACCAATTGCCGGCGCACCGCCTGCTCGACGTAATGGCGGCAGGCCGCGACGGCGGTGGCGTGGGGAAAGGCCTGCACCTCCTCGCGGTAATGCTCCGGGGCGAACCGGCCGAGGTGGACGGCCCCGTCCTCCCCGCACTCGAGGAAGTCGCCGGGCCGCAGCTTCCGGACGCCGCGGGCCGGCGTGCGCTCGCCCGGGGCGTAGAGCAGGGTCAGGTACGAGACGATCGCGCGGGCGTCGGGCTCGCGGTCGACGCCGGGCACGACCAGCAGGGCCTTGAGCTCGGAGGCGAAGGCCACGCCCGCCGGGGTCCGCGTCCAGTAGAGCGGCTTCACCCCGGCCGCGTCGCGCGCGAGCAGGAGGCGCCGCTCGTCGGCGAACCAGGCGGCGAAGGCGAAGATGCCGTTGAGCCACGGCAGGCAGCGCCGGCCATGGCGCGCGAGCAGCTCGACCAGCACCTCGGTGTCGCTCGCGCCGCGCAGCGTCGCGCCCTCGCGTTCCAGCCGGTCGCGCAATTCCCGATAGTTGTAGATCTCGCCGTTGAAGACCAGCGTGACGCGCCCGCCGGCGTCGGTCATCGGCTGGTGGCCGGCGGGCGAAAGGTCCAGGATCGCCAGGCGAACGTGCGCGAGGCCGACGCGGCCCTGGGCCCAGACGCCCTGGCCATCGGGTCCCCGGTGCGCCTGCGCCCGGTTCATCCGCGGCAGGAGTTCCGCCGCGAAGCCACCGAGGTATCCCGCGATGCCGCACATGGTCAGAGCGCGCGCAGGCCCTCCTCGTAGATCGCCAACGTCCGTTTCGCCAAGCGGTCCCACGCGTGCGCCTCGCGGACGTACGCCGCGCCGGCCGCGCCGAGGGCGGACGCCGCGCCGGCGAGCACGGGCGCGAGGGCTTCGGCCAAGGCGGCCGGCCCCCCGGCGCACTCGCGCAAGGCCCCGGCGGCCGCCGCGGCCGACATGTAGCAACCCCGGGTCGCGACGACGGGCAACCCCTGGGCCATGGCCTCGAGGATCGCCAGCGCCATGCCCTCCGAAACCGAGGCGTGGACGAAGGCGTCGGCGCCGGCGTAGGCCGCGGGTTTGCGCGCCTCGTCGAGGAAACCCACCCAGCGGATGCGGTCCGCCGCGCCGCCGCGCGCGGCGGTCGCCCGCATCGCCCGGCCATAGGCTTCGTCCGCGGAACCGGCGAGGACCAGGTGGAGGCGTTCGTCGCCCGCCGCGAGGACCGCGAACGCCGCGACGATGTCCTCGACGCGCTTCTTGGGGTTGATCCGGCCGATGAACAGCAGCACCCGGGCCGCGTCCGGCAACCGGTGGTCGCGCCGGAACCCGGCCCGCAGCGCGGCGCGGCTCGCCGGACCCGCCGCGGGCCAATCGACCGGCGCGACGCCGTTGGGAACCACCGCGATGGGCGCCACGACGCCCAGCGAGCGCAGCTGCCCTTCCTCCGCCGGGGTCAGCGCAAAGACGCCCGCGGCCCGGTTGAGGTTCAGGCGGCTATTCCAATGGATGTAGAGCCGCTTCTTCAGCGCGGAGAGGGACCAGCCCCGGAACAGGGAAGGATCGAAGGCGCCGTGGGGATGGTAGTAGGCGGGGAACCCCCGGTCCCGGGCGACCGCACCGACCTGGAGGTCCAGCGGGTGGAAGGAATTGTGCGCGTGGAGGACATGCCCCGGCGACAGCGCGCGGAGGTGCGCCTCGAGCCGGTCCGACTTCGCCAAGCCCAGGAAGTCGTCGGGCATGAAATAGCGCAGGGTCAGCCCCCCGTGATCCTCCGTCGCGCCGGCCCGCAGGGCGTTGAGCGCCCAGACCTCGACGTCCGCGCCGGCCCGGCGCTGGGCGCTGGCGAGTTCGAAGACCATCTTCTGCACGCCGCCGGCATAGGCGCCCGGCACGCAGTCGTAGACGACGTGGACGACGGCCTTCATCGGGGGAACGGACCGCCCGGCGGCGGCGCCAGGGCGAGGTCCTCCTGGGCGAGCGGATGCGCCGGCGGCGGATCGACGACCCGCTGGGCGACGCCGGGGATGGCGTGGAGGATCCAGGCGAAGAGCATCGGCATGTTGTGCACGACCGTGAAGACGAAGATCGACAGCAGGCCGTCGCGGAACAGCTGGATGTAGGCCATCGCGAAGACGGTGTAGAGGTAACCCTCGAAGCGATGCAGCGGGCCGCTGGTCGCGCGGAGACACCACTGCGTCAGGAAGAAGCCGAGCAGGGCCGGCACGAGCAGGACGCCCAGGTGGCGGAAGTTGAGGTAGGATTCGCCGATGTAGGTGATGATGCGCCCTTCGCGGTCGTACTGGCGGCGGGCCGTCGAGATCTCGATCGTGTGGTCCCCCAAGCCGGGCTTGGCCGGCCAGAGCGAGCGGGGGATCGGCAAGGTCACGATGGCCAGGTAGGTCGAACCATAGTAGACCTTACCGTAGTCGTCGGCCATGGTGAGGGCCCCGGCGAATTGGTCGAGGAACTGCTCGCTCGACGAGCCCTCCAGTCCCTTGGTCGAACGGAAGGAGTCGCCGACCAGCTGGACCGCCTCGTTGAAGTCGCCCGCCTGCACGGCCTGCCCGATCGACTTGAGGCGGGGGAGCACGAGGAACACGAGGGCCGCGCCGCACAGGATCGCCAGGCCGGGCCAGCGTTGGCGGCGGGACTGCAGGTAGTAGGAGGCGAGGAACAGCAGCGGCAGGACGAGCATGAACCGGTGGTAGCCCTGCACCGCCACCAGCGCCAGGTACAGCGCGGTGGGCAGCAGGAGGTACCAGCGGAAACCGCGCAGGTAGATGAGCAGGCCGAGGCAGCCGATCGGCCACATGGCCATCACCTGGTAATAGTTCGTGTCGCTGAAGGCGTTGGCCGAGACCCCGCCCGCCTTGGAGGTCAGGAAGACGTAGAAACCGACGGGGAGGCAGAGGCCCACCACGGTCAGGACGGCCGCGCGGTTGATGAGGCGCCGCTCGACCGGCTGGTGCGCCGCCTGCTCGAAGCGGCGATGCGCGAAGTAGGCGGCCGCGGCGAAGACGACCAAGGCCAGGTCCGCGAACAGCAGCGCCCGCTGGAACTCCTCCGGCCGGATGACGTCGAACGTCGGGTTCTCCGCGTACATCGGGCTGGCGCCGTCGAGGAGCTGCCACCCGCGCACGCTGAAGCTGTAGGCATGGAAGAGCAGGTAGGTCGTGGCCGGGTGCCAGAACGACAGGCGCGAGCCGAGCAGGCAGGCGACGGCGAGCAGGAGCAACGCGTCCAGCAGGAGGCAGGGAAGCAGGGCGGTCATGTCAGCGGGCTTTCTTGAGGCGGTCGCCGGCGACGGCGGCGACGAACCGGACCTTGGTGGGGACCTTGTGTCGGTCGAGGCGGGCGCGGCAGGCTTGGCGCAGGGCGGTGCGCACGGCCTCCTCGTCGTGGCCGGGCGCGAGCACCACGTCGGCCACCACCGTCTGGCCGGTGACGGCGCTGGGTTCGCCCGCGACGCGGCAGTCGCGGACGCCGGGCACGGTCAGCAGCACGGCCTCGACCTCGACCGGCATGAGCTTCTCGCCGCCCACGCTGATCTGCTCGCCGAGCCGTCCCAGGATGCGCAGGGCGCCGTCCGCGCGGACCTCGACCCGGTCGCCGGTGCGGAACCATCCGTCGGGCGTGAACCGGTCGCCGGGGGCGTTGAGGTAGCCGCCGACCTGCGTGCGGCTGCGCAGCCAAAGCTCGTCCGCCACGACCTTCCACTCCAGGCCGGGATCGTCGAAGCGCAGGAACGTCGTGTCGTCGCCGAGGTCCGCCGTGCGGAAGATGCCGGTCTCGCTCGTGCCGAAGGTCTGGATGAAGCGCGCCCGCGGGAAGGCCGTCCGGAGCCGCGCCAAGAGGCTTTCCGGCATCGGCTCGGTCCCGTAGGTGATCGCGCGCAAGGACGCCAAGTCAGCGGGATCGACGGCGGCGGCGAGGAGCAGGTTGAGGAAGGTCGGGGAAGCCGGCAGGACCGCGACGCGGTGCTCCCGGATGGCGGCGACGACCGCCGCCACGGAACGGTCGACCGGCACGACCACCGGGGCGCCGGCGGCCAACGCGCCGAACAGCGTGTTCAGCCCGCCGATGTGGTCGAAGCCCAGCAGGGCGAGCACCGGCAAGCCGTTGGGCCGCCGGTCGCGGTAGGTCGCGAGCCACGCCGTGAGGTCCTGCGCCATGGCCTTCGGCCGGCCGCTGGTGCCGCTGGAGAAGAGGAGCAGGCCGGCCGCGCCGCGGTCGGCCAAGGCGCGGAGCGGCGCGGGGAGGCTCGGCTCGCCGACGCGCGGCAGCAGCCGCGCGCCCCGCCCTTCCGCCGCGACGATCCACTGGACGCCGACCTCGGCCAGCCGGGCCGGGTGCTCCGCCGGATTCCCCGCCAAGGGCGCGACGAAATGGCCGGCCTCCGCCAGCGCGAGGACCCAGGCGGCCGCGGCCGGACCGTGGCCACCGAGCACCGCGAAGGTCGCGGGCCCCGCGAGGTCGAGCGACGCCAGCGTCCGGCGCGCCTCCGCGACGAGGTCGGTCAACTGCGCGTACGTGACGACGCCCCAGCCGCCGGCGAGGGCGGGGCGCGCGCCGAAGGACGCGCAGCGTTCGGTGAACCAGGCGGACGGCATCAGGTGACTTCGCCGAGGTAGTGGATCGACCCTCCGGCGAGCCGCGGGTCGGTCGCGTGGCGGAAGAGGAAATCGGCCGCCTCGCTAAGCGTGGTGCCGGCCGGCCGGCCGATCCGGGCGTTGAGCCGGGCCAACGGGGCGGCGCCGACCGCCCGCGTGAGCCGGGTGTCGACCGGGCCGAGGCCGACGGCGGCGACGACGACGCCGTGCGGGGCGAGCTCGCGGTCGGCCACCCGCGTGAGCGCCTCGACCGCCGCCTTGCTGGCGACGTAGGCGGCTTCGCCTTCCAAGGCGAGCGGCACGGCCACGGTGGTGACGTTGAGAATCCGGCCCCGGCGCGCGCGCACCATGGCCTTCCCCACCGCCTGCAGGCAATGGAACGTCCCGAGGTAATTGACGCGCATCAGCTCGGCGGCCACGGCGGGCGGCGTGAGCAGGAGGGCGTTCATCGCGGCGAGGCCCGCATTGTTGACGAGCAGGTCAATCGGCGCGCCCGCCGCCACGATGGCGGCGACCGCCGCGCGGACCGCCGCCTCGTCGCCCACGTCGACGGCGTGGGCGGTGAAGCCCGGCGGCGCCCACCCGTCGGTTCCGCGCGAGAACCCATGCACGGTCCAGCCTTCGGCCAGGAGGCGCTCCGCCAGGGCGCGGCCGAGGCCGCGGGAAGTTCCGGTGACGATCGCGAGGGGCATGGTTCAGGCGGCGAGGGTCGCGACGATATGGTCAGCCAGGAGGCCCGCTCGGCGGAAGGGCGACGTCAGGCGGCTCATCGCCTTCTCGTCGGCGAGGACCACGTCGCGGCCGGTGGCGCGCCGGACGTCCTCCTCGAGGTCGGCGATCAGGGTGACGAGCCCGATGCTGTCGAGGGCGGACGCTTCCCCGAACAGGCGGGTCTGCTCGTCGGCCTGTTCGAGCTCGGGCTTGCCCAGCTCGCGGCCGAGGGCGGCGAGGCGGCGCAGCACCAGCTGCAGGGCTTCGGTTCGGGAGAGCATGGGTCGGGTCAGTGGGCGGCTTCTTCCAGGACCGCCACGAAGCGGTCCGCCAGGTCGGCGCGGGCGAAGCGGGTTTCCGCGAGCCGGCGGGCCGCCGCGCCTTGGCGCGCCCGGCGGGCCGGGTCGGCGGCGAGCGCCTGGAGGGCGTCGGCGAAGGCGACGGGGTCGCCCGGCGGGACGACCACGCCGGCGTCATGCTCGGCGATCAGCCCCGCGAGCCAGCCCGGGTAATTGTTGACCACGGGGAGGCCGGCGGCGGCGTAGTCGAAGAATTTATTCGGGGAGGTGCCGTCGTAGAAGGCCGGAAGGTCGCGGAGGACCATGAGGCCGCAATCCAGGGAGGCAGTGACGGCGCCGAGTTCGGTCTTCGGGAGCGGCGGGAAGAAACGGCAAAGGTCGAGGCCCTCGGCGGCCGCCTGCGCGGCGAGCCGCTCCTTCTCCTTGCCGTCGCCGATGAAGACGAGCTTCACGCGGCGGTCGCCGCGGCGCCGGAGTTCGCGGGCGACGTCCAACAGGGCGTCGAGCCCGTTCGCCGGTCCATGGGCGCCGGTGAAGCCGGCGAGGAAATCGTCCGGTGCGAAACCCGGGAGGGCGGCCGGCCGCCGGAGCGCGGGGTGGAAGGTCGCGAGGTCGGCGCCGTTGGGGATCAGCGCGACGCGCTGACGGGCCGCGGCCTTGCGGCGGATGCCGCGGACGATGCCCGGGGAGAGCCCGATCACGGCGTCGGCGCCGCGGTAGGCGGCGGACTCCAGGACCGACATCGCCCCCAGCAGGAAGGGGTTGCGCAAACCGAGCGCGCGGGGCAATTCGGGCCAGAGGTCGCGCACCTCGAACACGAACGGGAGACCGCGCGCGGCCCGGGCGCACAGGCCGGGCAAGGCGGCGGTCAGCGGCGTGGACGTCGCGAAGACGAGGTCGGCCTCCAACGTGAGCGCCAGGCGGATCGAACGGGCCGCGAAGCGCAGGAAGGTCCACGTGCGGCGGGCCACGCCGTCGCGGTTGGCGTAGGGAAGCGGCAGGGAGATCACGTCGATCCCGTCCACGGCGCCGCGGCGCCAGCCGTGGGCGGCGTCGAAAGGCAGGTCGAGTCCCGACTGCGCGTGGGCGCCGCACACCATCGTCACCGCATGGCCGCGGGCGACGAGGGCCCGGGCAAATTCGTACGACCGCGTCCCAGCGGACCCGGCGGGCGTGGCGAAGTGCTGATGGAAGTAGAGGACGCGCACGGGGCGGTCAGAGCGGTTCCCGCTCGAGGATGTCGCGGATCCGCGCCGCGGCCGCGCCGTCCCCGTAGGGGTTACGCAGGGCCGCTCGCCGGGCGTACTCGGCCGGATCGCGGAGCAGGCGCGCGGCCTCGGCGACGATGCGGGCCGGATCCGTCCCCACGAGCACGCAGGTCCCGGCCGCGACGCCTTCCGGCCGCTCGGTGCTGTCGCGCAGCACCAGCACCGGCTTGCCCAGGGAGGGCGCCTCCTCCTGCACCCCACCCGAATCCGTGAGGACGAAGGTGGTGCGGTCGAGCAGGCGGATGAAGTCGAGGTAGTCGGTCGGCGGGATCAGGGCGATGCGGGGATTGCCCTGCAGCAGACGGCGCACCGGCTCCTGCACCTGCGGGTTGAGGTGCACCGGGTAGACCACGCCTAGGTCGGGGTGCTCCTCGGCGAGGCGGAGGATCGCCCGGCAGATGCGTTCGAAACCCTCGCCGAAGGACTCGCGGCGGTGGCCGGTGACGAGCGCCCACGGGGCCCCGCCGGGCGCGAGATGCCGTTCCGCGAAGGACGCGGACAGGCCGAGGCGGGCCGCGAAGGCCGGTAGCTCCGCGGGCGCGAGGCAGGCCCGCTCGCGGGCGCCCAGCAAGGCGTCGACCACCGTGTTCCCGGTGACGTGGCAATGCGCGGGCTCGACGCCTTCGCGGAGGAGATTCGCGCGCGCGCCTTCCGTCGGGCAGAAATGCCAACGCGCGAGCGTCGAGGTCACCCGCCGGTTCATCTCCTCGGGGAAGGGCGTGCGCAACGAGTCGGTCCGGAGGCCCGCTTCCACGTGGCCGACGGGAATGCCCGAGTAGAAGGCGGCGAGGGCGGAGCCGAGGACGGTCGTGGTGTCGCCCTGCACGAGGACGACGTCGGGATGATGCCGGTCGAGCCACCCGCAGACCGCGGTGACGACGCGCCCGGTCAGTTCCGGCAAGGTCTGGCCGGGGCGCATCAGGTCGAGGTCGTGGTCCGCCTTGAGGTCGAACGCGGCGAGCGCCTGATCGAGCATCTGCCGATGCTGCGCGGTGGCGACCAGGACCGGCCGAAGCCGGGTCGAGGCCCGGAGGGCGAAGTAGACCGGGGCCATCTTGATGACCTCGGGGCGGGTGCCGACGATGAGGGCGACGGTGCGCATCAGGGTTGAAGGGGGATGTCCTCGCCATCGACGAGCAGGACTTCGGCGCGGAGCTCGACCTGGCAACCCAGCGCCGTGACGAAGGTGACCGAGCGGCCCACGGCCGTCAGCCGACGGGTCCAGGCGGGCTCGCGGCGGCCATAACGCGGCGCGAAGAAACCCTCCCCGGTGAGGGTGTCCGCGGTGATCCAGGTTTCCTCAGATGGCAGGGAACAGGCGAGGGAAAGCTGTTCGAGGCCCGCGCGGGTCCGACCATGCCAACGGAGCTCGCAGCGGCTCGCGGAGTCCGTGGCGCGTACCTGATCGAGGATGACGAACCCGCGAGGAAAACGCAGGACCCGCCGATCCCATTGCGCACCGCCGAGATCGCGGCAGCTCGCGCCCAATCCCCGCGGCGCGGGCAGAAGCGAACAGGAAGCCCAGGGTAGCCAGAGGAAGCGGCCGGCTTTGCGCATCGGGCCGCGCCGGTCGACCGTGACGACATTGTGGTGGAGGACCGAGCCGAAGTCGTCGGGGCCTTCGCCCGCGTAGGTGTAGGTGCCGACGTCTTCGGCGAGCCACGCGCCGTCCCAACGCAGGGACACGTGGAGGTGGTCCGCCTGGCTGGGCCGGTGCCGCCATGGCGCCCGCATCGGCGCCCGGAAGAACGCCGTCCCTCGGAGGTGGCGCAGCCAGCCGACGCCGGAGGCGGGACAGAACCTCCGTTCCGCGCGCATCGGCGCTCGGGCGGAGAGGGGCGCCGGCCCGACGAGCAAGAGGGCGGCTTCATCCCAGGGGCCGGCGGATGGACGGTCGCCCAGGAAGAGCGCCTGCGCGGCGACGACGGCGGGACGGAAATCACCGGCGGGCAGGCCGCTCAGCGGAAAGAGGTTCGCGCTGTCGTCGGCGCCATAACGCGGCACCGTGCCATCGGGCTCAAACAGGTTCGCCAAGAACTCGGTCGCCAGGCCGACGCGCGCACGGGTGCGCGGCGGAAGGCTCTCGCCCGCGGCCGCAAGGACGACCTCGGCCCAGGTCATGAGCTGCAGGAAGAGCCGGTGGTAGTTCGAGGAATGCTGGCTGAAGCCCCCATCCTCGGGGTCGACCAGCGCGTCGACCTGCGGGAAAAGCGTCTCCAAGCCCTGGTCGCGCCAGGCCGCGGAGGCCGGCAACCCCGGCCACAGGGCCCCCGCCGTGAAGAGCCCGAGCGACTCGCTGATGCCATGGTTATTCCGCTGCGAAAGCGCGTAGCCCAGATGCGCGCGGATCCGCCCCGCGGTCGCGGCCGCCAGACGGGCCGCGGTCCTTAGGCGGGCATCGGTCGTGGCCGGGTGGTCGCGGAAAGCCTGGAGCGCGAACGCCACGGCGATGAGCCGCATCGACGCCTCCTGTCCGCACATCCATTGCGGCCCGCGGTTCGGCGGGTTCGCCTCCATCCAATCCGCCA
>JACCDW010913166.1_pt1 | contig 27139 bp, 33 predicted proteins | sample 7449781 | NCBI WGS metagenome assembly JACCDW01 (sample SAMN15323449, study PRJNA562643) | freshwater metagenome | isolation source: river surface water | place: USA:Blue River Watershed | collected 2017-08-18
GTAAGCACCAGCACTACCACGTAGGGTATGATCTAAAATTTTATTTTCTAAATAATTGCTGAAAGCAGTCATCTTTATCTCCTTGATGTTTTACTTATATTATTACCATTTGCCCATTGGGCAACTAGAACTATAGATTCTAGTTTTAATTTTCATGAAGCAACCGCATTGCTTACACATACTAACAACAGGCACCAACTGATCGCAGTCTTGGCAAATGTTGAATCTGTTGGCAGCATTCTCTTCTTTGTTGATGTACCATTGAATTCTTGTTTCTTCAGGATCTTCAACAACTTGTGTTTCAATAATTTCTTGTTGTGGCTCTTGACCGCAACATCCTTGTTCTTGTTCCATATTAGTATCCATATACAGTAACAGTGGTTCCAGTGATTAATCCTTTTGGAGCTACTGAGTTAAAAGTTGTAATAATTTGAGCTGCTTGACCGCCCATGTTAGCACTTCCAGCGGCAATGGTTTCTGTTGTCGCTACAGCAATGGTACTAGGATTACCTTTGGTTACTGTTAGAGTCTTTGGTACTGTAATTGTGGCTTCTCCAGCAAGTGCTTTAGCTACCATCATAGATTTAAGAACAGTAACACCTTTTAATTGATTGTCCGTGCCATCATATTGTCCACACCATACTACGGGTACACTGACATATTCACATGAGGTATCTGGTGTTGGCGCTGGATCATTATCTTGAATGGTCAATACCGCAGTTTTATCTAACTGACCACATGGATCAGCTAAGCTGGGATTAAATGTAATGGTAACTGTTTGATCACCTGTATAGATACTGTCATTGATAGTATTAATAAGTACACTTGCGGTATTATTATTGACAGTTGTGGTCCCTGACAATGGTGTGCTAATTCTTGCTGTTCCAGGGCCAGTAATTTCCCAAGGCACTGAAGTTCCATTGGCTACACCTGTGGTTGTAAGAGTAGCAAACGCAGAAGTTGCGCCTTCAACAACTGTAGTAGGACTAACAGTGGTAATATAGGTAAATGGTAATCTATCATTGATAGTTACAGATTTGCTAACTCCTTCAACAGTAAAAGTTAAAGTTTCTGTTTCTGCTGATACATCTTCAACAATAGGAATACTGAATGTTCCTAATTTAACTTTACCAGTTAATGGAACTGAAATATCAGCAGCCTGTACACCTGTAATGGTATAGTCAAATTCAATATCTGTTGTATCAAACAAACATAGATCACAACTTGACCCAATGGTCAATGTTAAAGTTGCTCCTTCGCAAATTGAATTGACACCAGTAACAGTCAATGGAACTTTTAATTTTTTAAGAAATTCTGCCCTAGTTTTATCAGTAAAAGCATCTTGTGCTCTTTGACCAATTGTAGAATTGCTTAAGGCCTGTGTCACAGCACCAGTTAGAGGATTTTTAGTAAACACAGAATTTAACAATCCTGTGACCATGTTGGCACCTAGAAGTTTTAACAAGGTGCTGCCAAAGTTAACATCATCTTTGGTTTTGATTGTGTCGTTACAATTTTTATCAATGATGTTGTTAATTGGAGTTCTGTTTTCTCTAATTAGATCACTGGTGTTGTAGATAGCATCATCATATTCAAAAGCAGTGATTGCCAGAACCAATGTACCATCATCGTTGTCTTCTTCTGAAATTGATTGAATACGGAATTTCTTAGCTGAAAAACCATACATTGAAGCAGTAACATCAATAACATCGCCAGCTTTTAAACCTAGACTGGTAAAATCTGTACGAAATTGTATTATCTTATCAATACGACTTTGCTTTAATTCTCTAATGGCCAGTGCTTCAATTTGAACTGGTTCATTGACACAATCAATGCTGAAATTTAGTGTATTGTCTTGCTCGTTAGGAAATCTATTAGCTGGATTGATAGAATATACAATAGTGTCTTTTTGATCTAACAAACTTCTATGTGGATATTGAACTTGAACACTGTTATACAATTCATTTAGATCTGTACCACTTACTGATATAGAACCAATGATGTTAGTGTCATTAAAACTTTTTACACTAGCTGTAGGCTTGTTGATGATCACAGCCCACTTACCTGTGTTGATGTCATAGCTTGCCCAGCAGCCAGAAGCAGTGGCCAAAGTATCAATGTTTTCTACAACATTTTTATTGGCATCAATAACGCCAGATATACGCCAACTTGAATTTAAAATTGTACTCATTGTTATTCCTTAACTATGAACTCTAATAGCAATATAACCATGACCGCCACGGCCACCAATTCCTCCTGGGCTGGTATCAACAGTTCCATTAGGAGCGCCACCACCTCCACCGCCGCCCAATGTTCCATTTTGTCCATTTTGTCCTACATTGTTAATGACATTACCACCAGCACCTAATGCTCCTGCGCCATTTCCGCTATTTCCGCTAAGGAATTGTGTAGAAGTATTACTACCTCCTCCGCCACCACCAGCAACATAATAAGAAACTTGTGGAATAATTGTTAGAAGACCAATGCCTCCTGTACCTCCAGCTATACTTGTAGAAGCAGCGCCACCACCACCACCACCAAATGCTCTAGAATTACTTATAGCTCCAGAATTTTCTTGTGGGAATCCGCTGTCGCCACCATTGCCACCACGTGGTGTACTTGTATTTCCATCTAGACCCCTTTTGCCTCCTAACGCTTCATAACCAAATCCACTAGATAATTGTCCAGAACCTACATCTACTGAACCAATAACACCTCTTTGGCCACCAGCTCCAATAACAAGAGTATATGGATTTGTTCGCGACACAGAAAAATTATAAATCTCTCTGACGCCCCCTCCGCCCCCTCCGCCGCCAGGGCCTCCATTCAGACTGTTGCCTCCATGTCCGCCTCCGGCTACTAGTACCATATCTATCTTTCCACCATATCTATCTTCAGACACACTAGGTGTCCAATATTCAGTTCTAGGAACAGTAAATTGATAATATTTTGGAATATAATTACTGGCCACAGCAGTTAGATTTATTGTTTTAGTAAAAAGGTTGCTGTAATTCTGTAAAGTCCAAGTGGTACCATTGGTACTGGTAGCAATATAACCACTGGTACCAACCGCGATAAAAGCAGTGCCTGTCCATATTACTTGTTGTATTGAATGTGATAAAGCACCAAGACTTATCAATCTCCATAGTATTCCATCAGTGCTGGTTCTGATTTGAAAGTCATTGCCAATAATTACAAATCTAGATGCGTTTCTAGCAATAGAATTGAATGAACCACTATAGTTTATACCAGGACCACTGTAGACTTCAGTCCAATTTACTCCATTGTCAGTGCTTCTATAAAAACGTGCGTCTGATACAATAACTGCCAATGTACCATCATTGTTAAACAAAACACGTTTATTAGAGTCTGAAGTTAATGTACGAGTAGTCCAAGTATCTCCGCCATTACTGCTGATTAACACACCACTACCGTTGCCTACAGCAATTAAATTATCATTGTAGAATGCTACATCAGTGTAGGTTCCAGTATTGACTCTAGCAGTCCATGTTGTGCCATTAGTGCTGTTATAAATTGCGGCCGCACTAGCTCCAAAGCCTGTGCCTACTACAATAAATCTATTGAGTGTCCCGCCAGTTTGCCAAATGACTTTTCTAAGACTACTAGAAAATCCAGTACTGGTATCATCTTTACGTTTGGTCCAAGTTACCGCATCAGCACTTGATAGAATTGTACCAAATTCTCCTACAGCAACAACAATTGAACCATTATAAACAACATCATTTAGAGTAATTGACACACCGCTGGTACGTGATGTCCAAGTTATGCCGTCAGGACTGGTTAAAATTTTACCTGTAGTTCCAACAGCAATGAATAATCCTGACGCATAGATAACTTTGGTTAAACCATAAGCACCATCAACATTGCGTGTGGTCCATGTTACTCCGTCAGTGCTAGATAAAATAGTTCCTGTATCTCCAACGGTTACATAAATGCTGCCTGACCAAGCCACACTTCTATGATTATACTGAGGATTTGTTTGGGAGTTTTTATAAGTCTGTTGCCAGGTAATAGTTCCGCTTTGTGTAGAATCTTTTACTGGATAAAATGTAACATTGGCCAATGCTTGATTTACTGTGCTGGCAGTACCACTGAGTTGAAGAGTTGATTTAATTTCGTCTGCGTCATTTGAATAACCAAAATCTCCTATATTTGAAGTTAATGTAACATTTATAATTTGATTTTCACTGTCACCTGTGACCACAGGAGTAGATGTTTCAAAAATTCTAGTGCCTCTATTTGCTGTATATGATCTAGTAATACTTAAATTGGTAGCACTGATTTGTGTTGTTGCTGATATATTTCCTTTAGCAGACAATGTGGCTGTTGCTGGGCTGTTAACTCCAACTGTAGATGTTAACGATGCTTTTCCAAATAATTCAGTATTATTAAGTTTAGCGGTAGCATCTATAGTAGCACTAGCAGTTAGATTAGCTGTAAATCTAATAAAGTTAAACACTTGCGCTGTAATAGTGGCTGTGGCAGTTAAATTAGCACTAGCTGGGCTGTTTACACCTACAGTAGGAGCCATAGAACCAGTAGCGTTTAATTGAGCTACATAGAAGAATCTGTCATCATAAACTAACCATTCAGCTGTACGTTCTTCATTTAACTCGCTATCAAAATAGATAATATCAACAATAAGATACCATAATGGAAAGCTGGCATAGTTTGCTGGCAACAACCAATTAAAATATTTTATGATTTCCCAATCAGCTGAACTACGGATTCCAGAAATTGTATATTCATTACCAACTTGTGTCAAAGTACATCCACTTGGAATAGTATTCCAAGTTATTGAACTACCAACAATTGGGTTAGCAATTCCTGGAAAAATAGTAACACGATAACGAACATTGGCAGTTTGATAATTTATAACTTCTGAAATGTTTATGCCTGGTTCAGGAATTAATAGTGCTGAATTAATAGTTAACTGCTGATCAACAGGAGTTAAAGGATATTGACGATCAAATACTACACCACTGGGCCTAGTATCAACATAGTCAAAGGCTTCTGAGCCAAAATTATTAAGTTCTTGTAGTGAGTTCATGATGCGTAAATGTCTCCAGCACTTAGACCAGCACCATATCTAGCATTGGTCATATAGTCAAAAAGGCAATCACCAGGTTGAGTCAATGAATTACTAATGGCAAATCTAAAATTACCAATGTCTGTGACTCTAGCTTCTGCGTCATAGTCAATTCTAACTATGGCAAATACTAGATTACTCATTTGATGATTTGCTGTCCAACCTGGCATAATGTCATAGGCATTGGCAAAGTTAGTGCTAGGCCATGCGTATATTGACCTTGGTGTTGTGCTAGATCCGCCATAGCAATAGACTTTGATTTTGCCAGCAATTTCTGTACAAATGTTATTGGCTTTATCAAGATAACCGCTGACTGTGACACCATCACTTTCAAATAGCAGTCTATTGTCATTCCAATAAACATCACGAAATGTAAATTGACTTGGGGCACCAGCACCTAATGCTAGATTACCAGTCTTTTCGCACAGTGTTAGACAATAGAACATTGTGGCATTGTCATTGGTCAGCACAGCATCTGTGACAATACCAGCAGTTACAGCATCGCCATAGATCACTGGCACACGTGCCTCTGGATCTGGATCTACTTGAACTCTAGTACCTTGGTCTTTTGTTTCGTTGCCTTTGATAATACTTTTGGCCACTTGATTAAACACTAGTCCAGTAACAGCAGTTCTAGCCAATTGACTGCCAATGGTGTTGCCACCAAGAAAACTCAGTGCTGAGCTACCTAAACTTACTACATCATCAATCCAACTCATTTTGGTGCTCCAAAGTTAAAATTAGCTCCTACTAAATTTGGCACACGATCAAAACTTACATCAGTGGGATAAAAACTTTTCATGCTTTCTGGGTTAGTTTTGCGACCAGCATATTTGTTTTGTAGGAATTCAATGTTGCTGGTACAGGTCATTGAAATGGTATTAGTGGCTGTACGTTGATCTAAATCGTAATCTTCTTCTAGTGTGTAATTGCTTATGATGCCAAAGAAGCGTCCAGCTGGATTACCTGATATAGCCAACTGTGTATTGGTCACAGGATCAAACACCACGCGGTAAATGCTTACTGGGCAACCTTTCATGCGGCTATTGACAATCTCAGCAATGCTGGTATTAGGAATGCCACTGATGGTCACTGTAACTGAACCACTGCTGGGCTTTAGTTCACTGCTGGAACTAGAGATACTTAATAGTTTGCCTAGGCCAACATAACTTTCACCATTGATGGTAACAGTGCCTCTATAGTCACTGAAACGCAATACTTCACTAGTTGGTGTAGCTGATGGGCTAGTTTTGTAATAGTCAACTTCTATTCGCACAAATAGACCAGTTTGTATCGCGTCATAGGAACTTAAATCAATTGACATTAGACCACCTCAACAAACACAAATGAACCACCCCAACTTACTTGATCACGAGCAAAAATAGTCCACTCTGGAAATTCTGTACAGATCACAGTGTAACTTTCGTCGCTGACAGGTGCCACGTTGCCATAATACCATGGAAACTTAGCATAAGGAATTGATATTGTAGCAGTTTGATAACGATCTAATGCTTCAGCACCTTCAATGCTGCTTTTGATAGCTGACCAGCGAATACCATTTGGCAATCTTACTTCAATGCGTTTAGCAGCATTGCCTCTGCTCACAGCACGAACAGTACCATCACGGCTTTGTGTTTGTGCCACTATCTTTTTTCTATTAATGCTGAGTTGTTCAGCATTGTCTATAATCCATTGAAAACTCATTGTTATCTCCTTGCTGGTACTGTTCTAGCACCTTGACTTGCCACTGCGTGAATAAAACCTGGATCTCTTGCTACCAAAGCTTTAAAGCTGGCTGCGTCAACAGCACTGATGTTATAGGTAACATATTGTCCGCCGCCTAATTGATCATTAGGAATAACTCTGCTACCTGAAGCACCAACTAATAATTCTGGGCCACGTTCTCCAACAATTACTGGACCATTAGTTGGAATAATGCCGCCGCTGGCAAAACCTAAAAGCTTGCCAAAGCCACTGACTAAATTATTGTTGCCGCTCATGCTGCCAAACAATTGACTAATGAGTTGACGCACTTGACTGCGTAGTAGATCTTCAAGTATGCTGGCTAAGAATCCTTTGAACTCAAACTTACCAGTCTTGGCAAAATCAACTATATTATCTTCCATGCTTTGTGTAATTTTGCTAAAAGTTCTACCAGCAATTTCAAAAGCATTGCGGCTGTCTTCAGCATATTGACGATAAGCACGTTGGAATCCTGCTTCAAAATTACCCATTAATTCTGTTTCAACTTGTTGTTGAGCTTGTGTCTTTTGTCTACGCTGATCAAAGATAGCATTTATTTCTTTTTCTCTAGCTAATCTATCTGCTTCAGGCAAATCTTTAATTAAGGCAATTTGACGTAGTACACGCAGTCTTTCTTGTTCTAGATCAAATAGATCTTGAGCACGCTTACGCTCTAGGTCTGTAGCAGTGACATTGTTGTTTAAGAAACCATTACGCTGATCCATAAGATCATTTAAACGCTGTTCTTCTTCAACACGAGCTCTACTTTGTGTAATGATGTTGTTGATTCTTTCTACTTCACGACTTAATTGTTCAGTCATGGAAGAACGTGCGCGAGCAGTATCTGTTGCTGCTTTTAATTCTATTTCTTTACGTTTAGCAGCAAATTCTTTAGTTTTTTCTTCTTCGCTTAATCTTTCTTGAGCATAAATTTCAAGTCTAGCTTTGGCAATTTCTGCTTGAGCATTGATCTCAATGTCTTTGATATTAGCACTAGATTTTAATCTAATAGCTTCTTCTTGATCAGCAAATTGTAAGATAGCACTGAGTCTTTCATTGTTAGCTGCTAATTGAGTTTGTCTATTTTGTTCAATTTCAAGAACTTTGATACGCTTAAGACTTTCTTCTCTAGCCTTAATTGTAGCTTCAGGAGTAGCTCCAAATCCTCCTGTTTGACCGCCAGCAGCTTCTGCTCTTGTGCCAGCACGACTTTGATAAGGGGCCATAAGTTTGGCCATCTCTTCTTCATATTTCTTTCTTGCGGCAGCAGCTTTTTCAGCATCACTGAGTCTTCTAGTAATGATTGGATCACTAGTTCTTGGCTCCATGCCAAGTAGTCCTCTCAATGTACCAGTTAATCCTGGAGCTACTTGTGCTTTGCCTTTTTCAGCAAGACGCCTATCAAGTTCGTCATTGGCTTTGATAGCACGATCAATGTCAGCAAACACTCCATTGATTGCCACAGCAACTTTACCTGTAATAGTAATGGCTAGATTGTTAAACTTTTCGCCTAACTTATCAATGGCTTCATTGTACTTGTCAATTTGTTTAATTTGTTCGTCTTTGAATAAATCAGGTTGAGCATTGAGTTTAGCCAACTCTAGTTTATTGATGTTCTTGCCTAAGATATCAATAGCAGCAGCATATTGTTCGCTGGATATTTGTCCTGATTTAAAGCGACTAATAACGTCACGTAGTATAGATTCTGTATCTCTTACTTTGCCATTAGCATCTGTAACAAACACACCTAAACGTTGAAATGCTCTTTGGAATGTTTCATTACCACTAGCAGCTTCTTGAATACTTTGATTTAACTTGGCAGCAATCTGTGCGAAGTCTTCTGCTTTACCACCAGCTTCAACAACACTTTGACGGAAGTTCATCAATGTGCCAGCAGCAATGCCTGTGGCACCTGAAATATCACTAAGTTCAGCAGCTAGAGTTAATGCTCTACCGCCAAGAGTGGCAAAAGCAGTGGCAGCTAATCCAGCAGCTATGCCCATTGGTCCAAGTTTACCAATAATACCGTTAATAGTATTACCTAAAGGTCCTCCAACCTGACCAAGGTCAGCAATATCGTCCTTAAGTGTTTGTATTGTACCAGAAACCTGTTTAACAGATCCCTGGCCTTCAACTTTCATCCTTAAAATAAAATCTTCTACTGTTGCCATGGCTTATTTCTTCCTGATTGATTTTTGAACATATTTTTGTAGTTCAGCCAGTGTGGGCTTGCTCATGCCCTGGCCTTTAAACTGTTTACTCCATCCACGATCTAGTCTTAGCGCATAAGCATAGTCAGCATGGATTTCAGTATTATTTAATTTGGTTCTAGCACGAGCATTGCCTGTGTCAACGGGTGTATACTTTACCCAGGTCTTGTAGGCAATTTGTGCCATGGCTTGTGGATTGGCTGCTTGGTCAATCTCCTTAAACCTTTTTAGTATGTCACCCATTGTCGCTCCTTACTGTTTCCTAGCATTTTTCATCATGGTCATCATGTCTTCTATGCTAAGTTTAGGCGCTACAGGCTTACCTGCGGCCTTGTCATACTGCTCCTTTTCCCAAGTCAGCACCGCTTCAGTAACCAGCATGTCGTATGTGGTAGCATTGGCCTTGACGTAACTTGGCAATTGCCCATACATCTTAGCCATGTTACCCACGCTGATTAACTCTGCGTGGAGCCAGTCTCCTGATCCGCTGCCTTGGTCTTGGACTTTCCCAAGAATTCATTGATCTTTACCAATACGGCAAGAGTCAATGTCACTGGTAATACTTCATCTTCCGCAATGGCGGGCTTACCATTCTCTTTTAGAATGAGCTTTCGCAGTAGACCATTTAATAGTTCACTGTCTTGATTTTGTTGAAATTTGTAGAAGTTGAAGTAGGTTGATACATCCATTTCATCTAATATCCAGAAAGAAATGGCTTCACCGTATTCTTTGACGACGTCTTCGTCTGTGATTTCCAACTTTGTTAGTTGGGGTTTTTTTGAAAGTTTGCTAATGTCCATCTATTAATCTCCTTTTCTATTAATCAATTCATGAACTACCACAAGTAGAAACTTGATTCTACCTTGTGCCTTGGCAATGTCATCCTTGGCACATCTTAGTTCATTAGTGGCCTTGGCAATTTCTGCTACAAGGCTTTCTAGCAACTGTTGATCTGACTTTGAATCTATGATATTCATATCTGCTAACCTATATGTTTATTTAACTGAATAAATGAAAAAGGGGGCTAAAATGCCCCCAATTCCATATCTGCGTTTTAGTAAAAAGTATTACTCAGTAGCAGAAGCTGTGTATTCACCAGTTACAGTGATGGTGATTGGAGTCACCCACACTGGAGCGTCAGCAGATACAGTTGGTGCTAGACCAGTAATATAGCCTGTGCCCTTGATGAACTTGTCAGTTGCGCCGCCTTCTTGGAACTTCAAGCTGAATGTAACAAGAGTCTTGTTACGGCTTAGTCCTAGAAGACCTTGTTCTGCCACAGTGCCAGTCTGACCAGCTGTGAGTGATGATCCAAAGAATGTGTCTGGATCAACAACTAAGTTCATGCTGATGGAGTTTGTAGAAGTTGTAGCAATCTGCTTCTTAGCAGTGCTGTCCAACTGGCTCCATGTGAAAACATCGTTGGCTGCGTTTACAGTGATATCCTGTAAGGCAGGAACGGTTAATGGTGAAGCTCCTAGTGTTACATCAGATTCGCTAGAAGCTACATCTAGCTTCAGAACGATCTGACTTGCTGTACCAGGTGCTGGATTGATATAAGCCATGGTATTTCTTCCTTATGTTAATTTTGTGAATCTAAACTCAAACTCTGTTAGTAGTTTGTCTTCTTCATAAGTGGTAGTAACATCACATTCTTTACTGGAACAACCAGTAATGTCTGCGCCTGTTCTTGCCAACTTAATGTTAGAAACTAGACTATCATAATTTGAGGGTTTCTGTTTTGCGTCTGTTGCCACTAAGACACGGACTGTGGTAGTTTCTGCGTTGATGTTTAATCCGCTGAGTGTATTGATTAATGGACTTTGAGTGGTGCTCTCTTGATCCACATAAATGCTTTTGACATTTTTCAAATACAAACTTTGACCACTAGCATCAAAAGGCAGTTCATTACTCACTTTAAAAGTGCCTAATGTTAATCCTTTGATATAGTCAACAACGGCCTGTCTCATCGCACTCTCTTAAGGTTATAACGACCAGCTTCTCTTTCGTTGGCTGCGATTGTGCCGCTGCCATCAAAATCGTACCAGTCACCAGCAGTTACTAATTCACCAAATAACAATTCTGCTCTTTGGCTGTAGTAGGCCATCTTCTTGCGTTCTGCTGAATCCTCGTTGGAAAAGTCAGCAATGTTAGGCAGTATATAATCTGCCATAGCTGAATAAACGCAAAGATCAGTAAAATCATTGTAACGATTTTTGATCTTGTTGGCATCTAAAGCTGGAATATCAGCCACAGAGTTGATGTTGATAGAACTATCACGTTTGACATAATAGTCCCTCCACCAACTAGTAGTGCGTAGTCTTGTTAGAATACGCTCTGTGGCTCTGGTTAAGTGAGCCTCAACTACGTCATCAGTCAGGCCTTCATTAGCATCAAAAAGTCTTTGATCACGATCAACGACATCTTGAAACTCAGCAAAACTTACAACGTTTTGACCATTTCTAATGAAAGCCATCACTGTCTCCTATTAGGCTACTAGATCCACGTTCATAATGACGCCGTGGCTTGCTTGTAGAACAGCAGCACCAGCAACACCAGTTAGAACGATGTCAGTAGCGCGAGCAGCAGCTTGACGCTGTTCTTCCATAGTGATAGAACCACGCATTGCGTGACCTAAAGCACTTGGAGCAAACACAGCGCAAGTAGCAACGCCTGTACCAGAAGCGTAAGGAACAAGGCTAGACTCAATGATACGGCAACCTGCGAACTGAGCAACAAAGTAGTTAGCAAGGATGCTGTCAGCGTAAGCACCAGAAGCAGTGTAGCTGTCAGTAGCTGTCAAGCTCTTCTTGAGCTTGTTAGCAGCTAGTGGGTGTAGTACGCAAACAAAAGGACCAACAAGCTTGTTAGCACGTAGGGTAGCAACACGATCCATGATGTCGTCTTTGCCAAAAGAAGCAAGAGCAATAGCAGTAGTAGAACCGCTTAGGTTAGCGAATTCAGCAAAAGCTTGTGTGTCCATTGCTTCAGCAATAGCACGACCACTTTGGTCACCAACTTGGCTCATGACGTCGCTTACTGCTGAGTCACGTAGCATGTCAGTAATTCTGTGGTAAACAACGTGCTCTTTCATTGTGATAGAAGCACTAGAAGTGTTGGTGTCCTTGGCAGTAGCAGCTGATTCGTCAGTGATTGTTTCAGCACTGATAGAGCTCCATACTGGAACTTGAACAGTCTTACCAGCGTTGGCAGGTAAATCAAACACTGTTACGATTTGACGAGCAACAGAGTTTTCGTAGGCAGCATATTGAGCAGCGCCTACCAGGTTAGCGAATAATTCGCTGTTAATAGAACTTGTATTAGCCATGATTGTAAATCTCCTTGATTAGTTTTGGCATTTAAATTAAAATTTTATCTGCCTTTCTTTGTGGCAGCGGCATAGAGTTTTCTATGCTCTGGATTCCGCATATCTAACTTAGAGATATCAATTTTGTTAGCTGAATCTACAGTGTGACTACTTTTGGTATTAGTAGTAGCTGGTGTAGGCTGAACGAAGTGCGGATTTAAATCTAAGAACTCTCGCACTAGATCCTCTACTGATAGTGGTGCTCCTTTGTCGTTATAACGAACAGACCCCTTGCTATCAACTACTTCAACTTCACCGTCTGCGTTCAATCTAACATTATTATTGAGTAAAGCTTTGACTTGTTCTGGAGCCACTGCTCGCATGTTTGCGGCTGCGCTCAACAGTGGAGTGTTGACTTTGTACTCTTTAATAACTGAATCTCTCTTTTGGATTTCAGCATCCTTTTTAGCAGCTAATTCTTGTAGAGTCTTTTCAAACTCTCCACGCTTGATTTGTTGCTCTTGCTGACGCTTTTCAGCTTCAGTTTTGAGTGTTTTGAGTGTTTCAATATCACCTAGTTCTGCGTATATGCCAAGTTGTTTTTCATACTTCTTAGCCATACTGGACTTGAGTCCCGCCATGTGCTTGTCAAACTCTTCTTGCGTATAAGTTTTACTGCCGTTTGCCAGATTTTCAAGGTCTTTACCTGCGGTATCTGTTACCTCTGTTGTTGCCAATGTATTGTCAGACATCGTCGCTGTGCCTCCTAATATGAGTTAATGTAATATTTATATCACTGACTGTGAATCAGTACTTTTTTGGCGGCTTTTTGCCACCTTTCTTCTTGTAAGCCATCATTTGCTCCTTGATGAACCAGATTTTTTAGCAGCAGCTCTGGATTGACTTGCTTTGATTGCCTGTGCTTGTCTCACTGCTTGACTACGAGTAGGATAAACTTTCCCACTAGTGCCATATTGCCAACCTTTGCCGCCTCTAGGGCCTGTGGCTTTGTGTATGGGCATATTAATGATCTCCGTAGGGTTGAGGACAGCGATCGTAACCGTCATCCTCAGGGTAAACAGGATATTTCATCTTGTCTGATTCGCTCCCGGATTTTGTTTAATAATCTTCTTCTTCACCTTCCCACTTGGCACACCAGAACACAGCACGTACAGGTGCGTCAAACTTGGTACAGTACATTTCGCCAGCTTTGTAGTATTCACAGTTACCACAGTTTTGTCCTTCTGGTACTTCTGGATTACTTGCTGGCTGATAGGCTGCGGGCAAATTCGCATTGATTTCTTCACCATCTGGATATAGTCTGCCTGGCTGTGGATTAGGATCAATGAATGGTAGTACTTCATCTTCTTCGCCCATCCAATCAAGAATGTGTTCATCAATCTTGCGTAGCACAGCTGGATCTGTGGCAGCTGATTTGGCCTGTTGTAGTTGAACAATTTCAGAACCAGTGTCACGAATGTTGAATGAACCTGGATAGTCAATTTCGCCCATCCATTGTTGACCTTGATACTCAAACCAGAATTGCCAAATTTGTTCTTCTGCTAATTCTAGTTCATCTGCTGATTCACTTAGACGTGCGTTCAGCAATTGAAATTCTGTTTCCATAGCAACACCGCTGATTGTGCGACTTTCTGTGGCACGTACAGCACCAGTGTTGGCCATCTTGTCAATGCTGCCAGTTGATTGACGAATGGCTGCTAGGATATTGTTGATGTCACCGCTGCCAAAGTCTAATACATATGGACGTAGACCAGGATCTGAATTTTCTTCAACACGAATTACAGCGCCTGAACCTGTGCCTACTTGTGTGTTGCCAGCAACCACTAAGCTAGGGTGTGTGTCCATCTGAATGCTTTGGAATATTTCACTGTAGCTGTTATAGATAAACTTTTGATGATCAGCAATGTCAGCAATTGCTGAAACACCAATGCCTCTCACAGTTGACCTACGATTATAAACACACACCGCTGGAATCTTACCTAGACCGTTGGCCTCTATGAGCTTTTCGTTTACTACCTGGTCTTTGAGATTAACCACTGTGGTTGTGATCTCTGTAGGTGTCCACTCTTTTACAGTGCGAACATCACCATTGACATCTTCCAAGTATTTAAAATAAACTAGCTCAAAACGGCCGCTTGGAGAACGCTTCCATGTCCAGTCAAGTACAACCATAGGAGTTAGTAAGTTCACATATGGTCTTACACCCTGTGCTACTTCATCAGCACGAGTGATAGCACCTACATTAGGCTTAGCAACCACAACCCAAGCATGACCAAACACTGATGACCATGTTGACACATCTTTCATGAATGCGTTTAATGAACGTCCTTCCATGTCTGCGTCACGCAAGAACATTTCTAGTTCAAAGCTCATGCCATTGTTTTCAAAGTCTCTATTGGGTTGATTGCGAAATAAGAAACTGTTATAGACGCTGACTACACTTTGACAATGATTTTCTAAAGGTGTATTCTTGAGTCTTTGTTGATATTCTACTTCAGTTTCTAACTGATAGCGTGTAAGATGACCAGCACGACGATATTCGTCACCGCCTATGTAACTTTCTAGATAGTATTTCCAGATTGGTTGGTAAGCATCATAGATCTTGTTGCCACTGATTGTTGCGGCAATTTCTTGTTGTAGTGTTTCAATGGCATTCATAATTTAATTCCTTGTTATATTTAACCCAGCTTGTGTCCAAAACGTTCTGGACGCATTAGGGCTGGGTCAATGTCTCTCTTTATAGGGAACATGTAGTCAACAGCGTAACTTACAGCATCAAACATGTGATCCCATTGTCCTTTGTCTGGTACTTGTGTGCCTTCTTTGTAGCAGAACTTTTCTAATGACTCTATTGTGTGCTTACATTTAGGTGCTATAAACAAATGTCTAATACCATCACTGGAGCACAATCTAGAGTTTAGTGCGTTTATTCTGTCTTTGACTGGTGTGTGTGCTCTTGGGGCTTTGACGACAAATCCAGCGTTAGACAAGATGACGTGGTCAGTAATGCCGCCAGCTGACGTTTTACGGGCTGAGCCTGCGGGGTCTGGATAACAGAATATTTTTGAATTGGCGTACCTTCCTTTAAGCTCTTCCGCCAGTTCGTTAGTATTACTGGAATACATTTGTATTTCGTCAATGACATAAAGCATATCTCCATCTCTAACCATTACCGCAGCACACATTGGGCTTACGTTGAAGTCGCAGCCTACATATATGGTGCGTGTGTCTAGTTGTTGAGGGGGATTACATACATTCAAGTCACGCTCAAATGCCCATGCTACACGGCCCTCAAATGTTTCAAATGTTGCTTCGTATTCTTGACGGAATGTTCTAGCATCAAGGTCTCTTTTGGCTTGTTCTATTTCATCTAATGGAACGTTGCCACCTTGTGCTGTGGTGTATTGAAAGCTGGCCCAATGTTCTGGGTCTTCCAAGTAGTTTTGATAAAGGTCAAAACTCCAATTGTTTTTGCCCTTGGGTGTGCCTATGAATAAGGCTTTGCCACCAGTATCAGAAAGTGTAGGACGCAGTGTTTCAAACCATGCTTCTGGTTCTATATCAGCAAACTCATCCATGACAATAAAATGATTGCCTGTACCACGTAGGCTATCATAGTTGTCAGCACCTTTTAGGCTTATTGTAGAATTGTTCTTAAGTTCTATCTTAAGCTCTGTTTCGTTGATCTTCTTTGCCCAGTTAAGATCTTGTAAGCGATTACGCAGCTTTTTCCACACAATGTTTTTAGCCATCTTATAGCTGGGCGCTACATAGATTACTTCTTGATCAGGCTCTTTAGCGTGATAACACAGTTCTCTAATTGCCAAGTGTGTTTTACCAAAGCGGCGACCAGCAACAACTACTCTAAAGCGACTAGAAGATTTAGTAATAGCTTGTTGCGGTGTGCTTAATGGCATCAGTCATCAGTCCAAGGTAAAGGCTTTTTGTCGTCTGAATTTATAGGTGTATCAGTCATGCCCAGTATGTTTTTAGCTAGAAAGATCAACACAGCAGCATTGCCACCGTGCGCTGTTTTCAGCATTGATCTGCGTAGACTAATTTTCAGATTCTCACGACCTTTTATGAGATTATCCGTAAAGTTGTAGCGTAGAGTGTCTTCTTTAATGCCATAAAAGTTGGCAATGTCTCTGTCAGTACAACCTAGAGCAGCCAGTTCTTCTACTTGATCTGGGGGTACTACAGTTTTGTCGCGGCCCACAGGCAAACCAATAATGACACCTTCAACCAATTCTTTGGGTTTAGGGCCAGTTTTTGAAGTTTGTTCATCAGAGGTGGCGACATCTTGGTTATTTGTATCCATATTAGTATTTATTGGATACTGGAAATATCAGGGGTCAAATCCTGATAAAAAACCCCCGCAAGTTGCCTCACGGGGGTACCAAGTCATTTATAGAGAAGAATTGCTAGTCTGAACTACTAGCACAATTATTTATACCGCTGTGCTTCTAATTCAACTTTTAAGCGTTCTATTTCACGTTTATGATTTTGTAGTGCGCCTATGAGTTCATTGTGCTGTATGACAAGTTCTTTCATTGAAGAACCTAGGTCATTTTGTGCTTTGATCAATTCACGCTGGTTGTGTTCTAATGCTTTGATTCTATGGCGACTGTTTATAAGTTCTTCCATGGGATCAAATGAGGGTTGCCACCATTCACTCATAGAGCCACCTTTTTCATCATTGGCAAATGTTGATCTGTAGCTTGATTCCAAAGCTCTCTAAGTGTCATCAACATGCGCCATTCTAGGCCTTTGTAGGGTTTTGTGTCCAGTATTCTAGGATGTTCCCAGCCACGATCCAACAAGGTTTTTACTGTGTTGTGAAATGCGTCTTTGTGATGTGGGCGAAAAAAGCCTCTGTGATTTGAGTATAAGTCACCCACTGCTTCTAACACTAATTGCCAGTCTTCATTGTCCCAATCATGTAGTATGCCATTCCATATAGCATGATTGTTGATTTCAATTTGGCCATGTTCTTTGACTATGTCGTTGAGGAATTGAGCGGCTTCTTGCCAACGATCTAGTCCACGTTCAAGATTTGTTTTCATTGAGTAATCTCCATGATCTGCTCTTATAGCGTTTGCCCATGTTGGCTTTGCCATGTTCAACAAGATGTTCCAAGCGAGTCATAATCACGCAGTTGTCTTTGCTCCATGGTCCAGTCTTGTCTTTGCGTGTCAATACCACAGCAGTGTTTTTACGACCTCTGTTGCTCCAGTTCTCCACAGTCCAAAAGCTTAACCAATCTTCAAAGGTCAAGTCGTGTGGTTCTTTGCGAAAATTAGCCTGTGCTCTGTGTTTGACAAAGGCCACATACTTTTCATGTGTTACAATGTCAGGACCTGACACCCATACTTGGGGACGGCTTCCAGTGCCACCTCTGCGTGCTGGACGCTTGGGTGGTGGTGTGTAGTAAGTTCCTTCTGGCATTTCTTTCTCCTTTGTTGTATTTATTACACATAAAAGAAAACCGCCATATTTCAGGCGGTTCCCTACATCACCAAAAAAAGAATCAACTTTTAAGCAAAAAAGTAAACAACGCTTCCTTGTTAAAAATTAATATGTTAAAGACCCCATGCCCCTAACACTGTTATAGTTTAACATCTGTTAGTCTAATGTCAACTCTGTTTGAATATCATTGAGGTCTTCTTCTGTGGTAATTTCATCAAATAGATCTTCAGGAGTGATGTCAATGATGCTGGTATTGGGATTGGCCAAGAGTAGATCTTTCACAGCACGTAGATTCACAAAGTCATCCCAGTAGATGTCAGATCCCACTGGCAGTTCTAGTTCGTGCTCTGTGTAAGTGCCAGTTTCATTAAGTAGTAGTATTTCAAAACGCATGTTATTTCCTTTTTCTTGTAAGATCTATTATACACTTTTTTTTATATTTCAGCAACATTATGGGTACCTAGGTTGGTATTCTAACAGCCAAAGAGTAATCCAGTATTCTGATCCTATGACATTTATTAATATAGGTTGTCGTTGGCCATTGACATCTGTACCACCTATAAGGAGTTTAAATGTTAATCCGTATTTCTTGGCTTTCTCCAAGCTTCTAGTACCTATGATAAAATCCAAGATGGCTTGATCATCTCCACCTAGAGTTACAATCAATTCATGTGGAATAAATTCATGATAAATGATCTTAGTGATCATATTAGTTTGAGATATACATCAGTAATAATTAGGTCTAACTGCGTTAGCCCTATTAGATCTAACATTCAGTTTTCACTTCGTTCAAACTTCATTTATAGATCTAATTTGTTTATATGAAAAGCAATTCAAATAAGAGATCTGATTGGATGTCGTGAGAGGGCAAATGTAGTTTCTGCCAAATAAAAAAATGGCTCACTACATTTGCCCATCCTCTGACTCTCAACAATCTCTTATTGGAAGTGCCTTTTTAAGGCTTAGAGACCTTGGTGTGTTTTATGCGCGAAAGTTTGACTATGTATAACTCGCAACCTACAGTGTAGGAAACACAGGGCAACGCTGTTTATTAGAGTTTATCCAAGATAACTTATACTCTACAGCGCACTGGGATTAGCCCACGTATTAACCAGTGCTTTCAGTAAGGGTTCTTAAATGGCCTGTTTAGCCTTGCGGAGAGATTTGATTTGTGCTCTTTGTTGTGCCTTGTCATGCTGTCTTGTGCCTATAATTGTAGTTATATCTTCTAATTTTGTCAACATTTTTTTCTTCAAAGGATATTTTCTAATGTAGGCCCAATCCCATTGGGTGCCCCAGAATGATCTTTCACTTAGATTGGCATCAGCCCATAGCGCATCACGCCACTGTGCCAAAAGAATTACATCATCAATTTGTGGATGTGAGTCAAGGTCGCTGATTTTTAGGCCCTTGTCTCTAAGCCACTTATTGAGTTGGTAATTGTGTTGAAATTCATTCATATCTATCCCTGAAGCTGTCTTACTATTATTTAGTATTTTCTTAAAAAAGTCAAGGAAAATAGGCTAAATTTAGATCAAAAGAAAGCCCACATTGCGTGGGCTTCCAAACCTCTTTAGGATAGGTTTATGTTAGAGGAAAAAAGGATTGATGAATTGACAGCCTCATCAACATTTAGGGACTTCACATGACAAATGAAAAACCTCTAACAGTAAGCACGAATGGCACTACGTTCTTACATTTTTATTTATTTCGTTTATTCAAATATTCGTTAAAAATAGAAAACACATTGGCATTGCTTACAGAAAAATCTTTGGTTTCTGGATGGCGTGTCAAATTACAACTAGAACAAGTTTCGCGCCAATGCGGTTCTACTGGATTAAGTACAATTCTTTTCCAAACTCTGCGATCTTGGCATATCTTACCGCAATCTTCACAGCTTTTGTATTCATGTTTGAGTTTTTTAATTTTGACGCCTTGAGTTGGATTGTTCTTGCGTGTAATAGAAAAAGTATGTCCATTGCGGAATACTTCATTGGGTTCTTTGCTTTCGCGAATAGCGCCAGTGGCAGCTACTCTAACAGTATCCAATTCAGCATGTTGTTTTAGAAATTTAATGAATTTATCGTGCTCCATGCTTTACTTATGGAGCACGTAGTTTAACCAAATAATAATTTGGCTATAACAACCACAGCAGCCACGAAACCCAGAGTGTACCAACGCCAGTTTTCCAAATCACTGATGCGTTTATTCTGCTCTTTGTGTGCGGCATTTTCACTGTCTCTTAGTGCTTTAACCTCATCTAGGATCAGTTCACGTGTTTTATGTAAACAGGCGTGAACTTCTTTTATGTCAGCCCTAACTTCGTCTAACTTGACGTTAATTGCTTCTACTTTTGTTTCTAGTACAGCCACCCTGGAATTTACAGTTTCTCTAGTCATATTATATCCTATTAACTTAATTTAATAATATGGCAAATTGGACGCTTTAAGAAAGCAATAGTACCAGCGTTGGGGCTTTGCCATCTATAGACGTTACTGGATGTGATAGTATGAACATAACTCCATTCACCAATAATACAGATGTTGCTTGTACTTTGTAAGGCATTGGTAAATGATTTTAATATCGCAGAACCAGTTTGATTATAAAGTTGCCAAGTATTGCTATCGCCACTTAGGTGACCAGTGATCCAGTGAATTAAATATGTACCTGCTGAACTGATGGTAAATGTTCCATCACTGCCTACAGTAACTAGATTATTGCCGTCATATTCTTCAGTATCCCAGTTTACATACTTTGTTCCAGTAAAGAAACTGGTAGCAGCTGAAATTACAGCCATTTGTGTGCTGCTACTAGGTGTAGCCCAACTCAGTGTACCAGTACCATTGGTAGTTAAAACTTGATTATTGGTTCCGTCTACATTGGGCCAACTTAGGCCATCAAGTACTATTTTACCTGAACCATTAGGTGTAATTTGAATGTTGGCATTAGCACCTTGGTTGATTTTGATAACACCACTGTTAGTTCCATTATTAGTTAACAATTGAAGAGATCTTGTTCCAGAACTACTGATAATACCATCTGTTGAATTGCTAATAACATATAATGGATCGCTGGTTAATGTTAATGTTCCAGTAGCGCCACTGATAGCATTAGTTTGTAATCCATCAGCGCCTATTACTACTTTACCAGTGCCATTAGGTGTTAAATTAATGTTACCATTAATGCCTTGGTTAATGGTAATAACTCCACTATTAGTACCTGAGTTGGTACTAATTGTTAAATTACCAGTGCCATTACTGGTTAAAGTTGCGGCTGCGTTGGCATCACCAACACGCAGAGTATCAGCATCAATTTGAACGTCACCAGTGCCATTAGGAGCCAATACAATATTGCCGTTTATGCCTTGGTTAATGGTAATAGTACCTGAGTTGGTACCTGAATTGGTATTCAATACCAAATTGCCTGTACCATTACTGGTCAAAGTCACTGGCGAATTAGCATCACCTATTCTAACCAAATCAGTATTTAAAAATAAATCGCCTGTGCCATTAGGTTCAATGGTAATGTTAGCGTTACTGGAACTAACAATGCTAAATCCACCAACATCTAGATTTCCGCCTAATAATGGAGTTGTATCATGGCTAATATCAAGTGCGCCGTTTTCCCAGCGTGTGTTGGCAGAATTATATCTTAGGTAATGATTATCAGATAGGGCAACAGCATTGTTAATGTTGACGTCATGAATTTCATCTAATTCATAACCATTTTGTGCGCGAACATAGATCCGTCCTGACACTGAGTTTACAGCTTCAACAAAGCCCAAGTAGACTAAATGATTAGGTTCTTTTGGTTTAGTTGTGGTTATGCTTCCAGCTGAAGCACCAAGATACAATGCTTGTCCAGCCGTATATGAAGATGTATTAACGTTTTTTAACAGACCTTGACAAATAACAATACCAGTGCTGCCAGCAGTGATATTTTCTGCGGCCAGTCCAAGTGTCTGTGCTGAAGTTGAGTCGCCAGTGTTTAGGGCACGTTTGACAGAAATGTTAGTGCCACTGGAACCAAATACATAAACTGGTTCACCTTTGTTGATTGTGACACTGTCAGCATTGTAAACTTGTGCTGAAATAGTTTGTGGTAATTTCCATTCAACAAGGCCTGAACCATCTGCTGTAAGCACTTCACCTTGTTCGCCTTGTGTTTGTGGAAATTCATTACCATCAATGATCACAGAACCAGTACCATTGGGTGTAATAGCAATGTCACTATTTGATGCTGATGTAATGGTTTTGCCGTTGACATCAAGATCTCCGCCAAGTTGTGGTGTTGTATCTTGAACTATGTCAGTGATACCACCGCCACCACTTAATAAGTTTGTACCAACTCCAGCGGCTGCGGCTGTGAGGTCAATGTAAACACCGCGAGCATCACCGCCTTGTTCAAAAATTCTAAATCTATTTTGCCATATGTCAACAGTGACTGTGTCACCACCAAGCGTTGAGTTTGTCACTGCCTGCGCAAGATTGATCTGACCACCTTCATCACCACTGCTATTTGTTGCCCAAAGTTCTTTGGCTTTGACATCGCCAGTGGTTTCAATATTCTTATTGGCAGTGACAATGCCAGTGCCGTTGGGTTCTATGGCAATATTTCCATTGCTGGCGCTGACTATTTTGTTGCCATTGACGTCTAAATTGCCACCAAGTTGTGGAGTTGTATCTTGTACTAGATCTGTAATGCCAGTATCTTGTGTAATAGTTACATAGGTACCGTTTGCTTTCTTAAAGTGTAGTGTACCGTCTGTGAGATTAAGACCAATTTGGCCTTCTACAGTATCACCTGACTGCCAAGTATAGCCAGTTGTGGTTGTTCGTTTATGTCTGATTGCCATCTTTAGAGTGTCCTCAAAAATTGATTAAGATGTGGGGGCCTAAGCCCCCTTTGTTTTTACTTATTAGAATGTGCCATCATCAACGTGCTGACTGAATTCTAATGCTGAGGCACCTGAATTGACTTTGACATAATAGCCACCAGCACCACTGTAACTTGCTGGAACATCACTTAGGCCAGTAAATGCTGTTACTCCAGCGGTTTGTGTTACCCAGCTTAGATTACCAGCACCATCAGTCTTAAGAACTTGGTTAGCTGAACCATCTGTGTTAGGAAATACCAAACCGCTAATACTCACATGTCCAGTGCCATCTGGATTAAGTTCAATGCCACCATTGGCGCCAGCTTCAATGAATATTACACCACCAACATTACCATTGACAGCGTTAGTACCAATTGCTAGATCTTGGACAGCATATGTGCCAAACTGTTGCGTAGTAGTACCACTTAACGGACCTAATACTAATTGGTTGTCAGTAATGGTAGCCTGACGAACCCAACTGGTACCATTGTTAGTTGACTTCTCAAACCAGTGTGCGTGACCGCCATCTGTAGCATATTCACCAGCAAGTCTTGTGTAGAACGCTTGTGTACCGCCGCTGTCACGTTGGCTGAATACTAGACCAGCGGTGTGACCATCCATGTTGCTTAGTGTGTCAGCTGTGTAATTACGCTGAACAAACATGGCATTAGTTGAAGTACCTGAGGCTGCGGTACGACGAGCAACAACTAGACCTGTGCCTTCTTTGTTAAGAACAATGTTGCCAGAACCGTTAGGAGCAAACACAATTGCGCCATTGCTAACAGAAACAATTTCTTGTCCATTAACATCAAGTGCGCCACCTAGTTGTGGAGTTGTATCTTCTACAACGTTTTCTAATTCATTGCCAGTAGCTTGGATACCTGTGAAAGCAATTTCACCGTTGGTAATGCTAATTGCTGTGCCAGCTGAGAAGTGAGCACGAACATCGCTGGCGCTTGGACCAGTATAGGTAATAACACCAGTGGAGTTATCATAGCTTAATGAACCATCACCACCTGAATCTGTTACACTAATGCTTTGACGGGCACGAGATTGTGTAAAGTAAAGATTAGTTGAACCTTCTGTAACAGCATCTGTTGATCCTGGGCTTGCGGAGATTTCAACATAAGTTGATCCGCTCCAACGATATGTTTTGTTAGTATCTTGTGCTACATAGATAATACCAGCAGTACCTGTAGCTGGGAAACTGGCCAAATCATTGTATTCTAATACATCGTCAACATAACTTGGTAGTTGTGTTGAAGGAACTTTACCAGTACTATCCAATGAAGCATAACCATTAGCTGTGCCTTTATTAGCTGTGCTTTCTGCGTTGGTAACATCAGCAACACCAAGCGTAATGGCACCAGTACGACCAGCTACGCTTGTAACTGCGTTAACTTGGGCGCCAGCTTCAATGCCGTTGAGCTTGTCAACATATTTTTTACCTGCGATTGGACGAACTGTTCCGCCAATTTCACCATAATAAAGTGTACCACCATTGGTTGAGCCTTCTACATAGGCCAATTGACCACTTTCTAATAGGGATGGTGCTGTGTCCCCTGAACTACGTTTGATTCTAATTGCCATCTTGGCCTCCTAATTAAAAAAATCCGTCATCATTGATTGGATCCCATGAACCATTGCGAGCAGTGTAGAACGCACCAGTTACGGGTCTATACCAATGTTGACCTTGCGATTGAATGTTGGGTTGACTGTCATTGACTAATGTTGGATCTTGCTTGTCAACCCATCCTAGGGAGCCAGATCCGTCTGTTTTCAATACTTGTCCAGCACTACCATCAGTGTTAGGATAAGCTATGTTACTTAATTTAACCTTACCAGTACCAGCAGGATTTAATTTTATATCACCATTGGTTTGAGTTGTAGTAATGTTATAACCATTGACATTTAAGTTACCACCTAATGTAGGTGTTGGATCATCTTGAACTTGTGTAATGCCAGTGCTTAAACCTAATGTATTGGCATCAGCCCAAGCTAGAACACCAGCACCATTGGTTTTTAGAACATAATTATTAGCACCATCTGCGTTAGGCCAACTTAGGCCATCAAGCACAATTTTACCTGTGCCATTGGGTGTGATTGCGATATTGGCATTAGCACCTTGGTTTAATACAATGCTACCAGAGTTTGTGCCAGCATTGGTATTAAGTGTTAAATTACCAGTACCCCATGTAGTTACAGTGGCAGCAGTATTTTGATCACCAACTCTAACAGTGTCAGCATTTAATTGTACATCACCAGTGCCATTAGGAGCAATGGCGATATTGCTGTTAGTAGCACCGCCAACTGTAATGGTTCCACCTGAGCCACCGCCACGTAGCGTGGCATCGCCTGTTGAACTTAATAACGTTAAAGCACTACCAGCATTAGCCCCAGTTCCAGCATTTACTGTAACATTTCCAGCGCCGTTACTTTGTACACTGATAGATCCATTAGTGGTACCATCTACAAAAATATTTTGAGTTTGACTACTGACACTAAAACCTCTAGTGCTTTGAAATTCAAAACCATAGTCAATACCATTGACATTAAATTCAGCTAGATCACCAGTGTCAACGTTAGAACCACTGATGCTGGTTCTATTAGAGCTTCTAAATAAATTGATATTAGCACCAGCATTGACACGCAAATTGCCAGTACCATTGCTGGTAATAATGGCCAAACTATTGGCATCACCAACACGTAAAGTATCAGCATTGACATAGACATCACCAGTACCATTAGGCTCTAAGATAATGTTGCCATTTGTCACGCTTGAAGTAATAGAATAGCCTTGGACGTCTAAGTTTCCGCCTAATTGTGGAGTTGTATCTTGGACTATGTCCGTGATGCCTGTGGTATCTGTGGCCGCAATGGTCACAGTATTCGCATCAGTTCTTGTTATTGTGATATTTGAACCAGCAGCAAATTTAACATCATCTGTTGATGCGTCACTGCCAGTTAAGCGTAAATTTACACCACCTGTGGCTGTTTCTGCTGAAATGCCATAGGTAGTATTAAGTTCACTGTTGTTGGCCCAAACAGCATCATAATTATTATTGCTATTTTTCTTTAAAAATTGACCAGTAGTACCGCCAGCAGGCAAACCATTTGTTGATATGCCACCACCTTCAACGATTGTGGCATTGTAACTAACGGTAATTGGATATTGAGTGTTGCTGACAGTAATTTCATTGGCAGCAGGAGGAGTTATGGTAATACCATTGAGTACTTCTTGTATAGTGACATTGATGCCTTGCCCATTGGCATTGGACATGGAAATATCATTAAGTACTTCTTCTATGGTTACTGTATAGGCCATATTACGCTCCTATGTTTAGAGCACTATATCCTGAGGCAGTAGTTGGATCTCCTACAACTACATCTGGTTCCCAGCATTGTACTAGGGCCCAACGATGTGTGTTGATTTGTACGGGTGTAGAAGCATCTTGCCAAGTAAGGCTAAACACTGTGATGGGCACGTTTTTGCGAGCATCTGGAATGATTGGTCCAGCGTACATGGCTGCTGGCAAATTGACTTTAACAGTGCCTTGGGCCGCATTTATAACTGTGGGTTCTAACCCGCCGCTCACTTCTACTTTGGCAAAGCTTCCTATCACAGTAGAATTGGCAAAGTTAGGCTTGTTGGTGTTACGGTTAAATGCGATTTCGTCTATGACCAGCGTTTGATAATCTGCTGAAAATGACCAACCAGTTAGGTTAACGGGTTGACCAGCATCATCTTTAAAGGTATAGACCAGGGTCTTTTGATTTGAAGGGAAAATGTTCTCAACTTGAACACTATCAGGCCCTCCAATGTATTGTTGGAAGTTTAATATTCCTGGCATGATGGCTCCTAAGGGATAAAATCACTGAACTAGGGTCCAGTGAAGTTGTATAATGTATTTAGTGGGCTTGGGCTAAAAACAGCTCAAAACCCACTAAAAACTTAATCTAAGGTAATGGTCAAGTTACCAATGCTAATAGAGAAAGTATCACCATTAGCTACTGTTTTGCTTTGTACCACAGCACCCCAATAGAGCAAGTTGCCACCAGTTGAAGCATCATATAAACCAATGTGAGTAATTGTTCCCCATGTGCCAGTAGCAGTTGGGAATGTCACAGTGGCTGTGTTGCTAATTTGTCCACTAGAAGCAGCTGTTCCAAATGTTATGCTTTGACGAGCATAGGCATTACCGCTGACTTCTGTACCAGAATTGGCATCAGTTGGGCTAGCTGTAAAAAGACCAATATAAATGGTAGCAGGCGCTGTGTAAGCACCAGCACTACCACGTAGGGTATGATCTAAAATTTTATTTTCTAAATAATTGCTGAAAGCAGTCATCTTTATCTCCTTGATGTTTTACTTATATTATTACCATTTGCCCATTGGGCAACTA
>JACCDW010541918.1_pt1 | contig 27118 bp, 20 predicted proteins | sample 7449781 | NCBI WGS metagenome assembly JACCDW01 (sample SAMN15323449, study PRJNA562643) | freshwater metagenome | isolation source: river surface water | place: USA:Blue River Watershed | collected 2017-08-18
ATATTTGCTCCCCGAACAAAGCAATTTGTTTGGATGGATGCAAATCCGATGGCGCTGTAGCTCAGTTGGTAGAGCAAAGGACTGAAAATCCTTGTGTCCCCGGTTCGAGCCCGGGTGGTGCCACAAAATGAAAATAAAAGCCTTGTAAGTTTAAATTTACAAGGCTTTTTTTACGCTACCATGACAATTGTCTTTTTTTTCTGCTTTAGTTTTGTTAGATGAAATACATCTACTTTATTCCCATTTTCACCTTTATTTTATCTATAATTTTTTCGGTTGTTTTATTTAAACATTATCAACAAAAAAAGGAGGCCAATTATTTGTTGTGGTGGCTAATTGGCATTCTAACATATGGTGCTGGCACTTTCACCGAGAGTTTCAATACTCTAAATGGTTGGACTGAAACCAATTTTAGGTGGTGGTATATTACTGGCGCACTTTTGGGCGGCGCACCACTAGCACAAGGTTCTGTATATCTGTTGTTAAAAAAGAGGTGGGCAAATATTTTATCCTTTATGTTAATTTTTGCAGTGTTGATTTCCTCTGTTTTTGTGTTGCTGTCTCCTATTAATTATGCTCTAGTGGAACCAACCAGAATGTCGGGCAAGGTCTTTGTTTGGCAGTGGGTTCGTTATTTTTCTCCATTCATAAATCTTTACGCGGTAGTGTTTTTGGTGGGTGGGGCATTTGTATCTGCTTATAAATATTTTAAAAAAACCGGAACTGGAGTGAGATTTTGGGGAAATCTACTCATCGCAGTAGGTGCCATATTACCCGGAATAGGAGGAAGTTTTACTCGACTAGGTTATGTTGAAGTTTTGTACGTCACAGAGTTTATGGGCTTGTTCATTATCTTGATAGCATATTATATGATGAAAAACGAAAAGGTTACGTCAGTTCATTTGAATCAAATATAGCGCCCGAGAACAAGGGTTTATATACTGAAGTTGGTGTATTTTTGAAATAACATCATTTCATTAACCCAATTTACAATGCGTTTATTTTTACTTGCCCTATGTACCCTTATGGTGCAATTTGCTTCTAGTCAATTTTCGAATCCGCCCATCATAAGAACAGAATTAATCAATATTGCTAGGGATAGTTTTGGTGTGCCTCATATTTTCGCACCTACTGATCCAGAAGTAGGTTATGGACTTGCATGGGCACATGCAGAAGATGATTTTGCCACAATGCAAACATTGATTCTAACCGGAAAGGGGAAAGTAGCAACACATCTTGGCAAAAAAGGGGCACCCATTGATTTTGTTTTTGGGCTATTGAATACAAAGGCAACTGTGCTTGCTCAAATAAATCAGTTTGACCCCAAGTTTTTACAATTGGTGAAAGGGTATTTGTTGGGATTAGAAGCTTACGCAAAAGCCCATCCTGATAAGGTGTTGAACAAACATGTGTTCCCAATAAGTATCGAAGATTATTTAGCTTCAACTGCATTTTCTGTTGCTATATTTTGTGGTGTAGATAAAGCATTACCAAAAATTTTAAATGGAACTATTCCAAAGCTAGAGGGCTTCACCGGAGAAGGTAGTAATGCTTTTGCAATCAACGCGAAAAAATCAGCATCAGGAGAAACGATGTTGGTTATAAATGCACACCAGCCCATCGAAGGTCCAACTGCATTTTACGAAGCACATTTACAAAGCGAAGAAGGCTGGAATATACTAGGTGGATTGTTTCCTGGAGCGCCATTAATTTTTCATGGCGTTACACCCAATTTAAGTTGGGCGCATACAGTTAATTTTCAAGACAAGATAGATATCTACCAATTAGAAACAAACAAGTCGCATCCAGGTCAATATAAAGTAGATGGCAGTTGGTTAAAATTAGAAAAACGTAAAATCAAATTAAATATCAAGGGCATTCCTTTCCCTATTTACAAGACAGCCTATCAATCTATTTATGGTCCAACAGTGGCCACACCCAAAGGCGAATACTTTTCGATGCGCTTGCCAGCACTAATGGATGCAGGTGCTTTACAGCAGTGGTATGCGATGAACAAAGCAACCAACTTTACAGCATTTAAGGGGGCACTGGAGCAGAATCACTTGCCTATGTTTAATATTATGTATGCCGATAAGAGCGATACTATTTTTTATATTTCCAATGGGAAGATGCCCTATCGAAATGCTGATAAAAAATACAACTGGAGTAGTACCTTGCCAGGAAACACCACTGCAACATTATGGAATCAATTTAAACCATTAAGCGCTTTGCCGCAACTGACAAATCCAAAAAGTGGTTATTTATTCAACGCCAATCACTCACCATTTTTAGCAAGTAGCGAATCGGATAATTTAAATCCAAATGACTATGACGTGAATGATGGATATGAAACCTATCATGATAATAGAAGTAGACGTGCTAAAGATTTAATCGATCAGTTAGATAAAATTAGTTACGAGGACATCAAGCGCATTAAGTTTGATCGCCAACTTCCAAAAACAATCTTGTATCCTTATGGTTTCAACGCAGATTCTATCTTTATGGTGGATGAAAATAAATATCCTCAATTAGCGCCAATCATCAGTACATTAAAAAACTGGGACCATAATGCAGTAGCGGAAAGCAAGGGTGCATTGATCTATAATTTAGCCTACTACAATGTGCCACTTGTGATGGAAGGTCGTAAGAATGACAAATTAACCATTGCGGAAGCGGTAAAAGTATATCAAAATATTTTTGACTTTTTACAAACCAACTATGGCAGAACAAATCTAACATTGGGCGATGTACAACGATTGGTTAGAGGAAACGAAAACTGGCCACAGGGTGGCATGCCAGATGTATTGGCTGCGGTAATGTCTGAGCCCTTTGGTAAAGACAAAAGAAAAATGAATAGTGGCGATGCCTATATTGGTTTTGTAAGATTTCCTAAAAATGGAGGATTGCCGCTAATTGAAACAGTGAATACTTTTGGTGCAAGTTATAATCAGGGGGACAAGCACTATAACGACCAAAGAGCAATGTATCAAGCACAACAATTAAAAAGAATGACACTAGATAAAACCGAAGTGCTGCAAAAAGCAGAGCGAGTGTATCATCCAGGCATGTAATACAAAAAAGCCCTCAACATTTGTTGAGGGCTTTTTTATGCGTTATGATTTTTGCTTTGATCTTCTTCTTGCTTCCTCGGCTTCTTTGTAAATTCTGATCCAAGTTAAGGAGATGTCAATCACGGCCAATAGTGGTCCCAATATAATGACCATTACCACTTCTAAGCCTGGTGAATATCCGATGACACCGTCAAGTGAGATGTTTCTAGATCGTTTGAATAGTTTGTATACACAGTAAATAGCTGATACGACCCAGATACCGAAAAGTATATTCTTGTCCATAGTTTTATTTTTAGTGAATATAATATATTTTGTTTTATTTGCAATACAACAATGACGTCTATCATGAAAAACACCTTTCTTTTTGTTAGTCTTTTCTTTTTAGTCAAGGTCCATCAAGTTGCTGCTCAATTGCCGGCGCCATTCAATACTATTTTAAGTACCATCCAAGATAGTGTGACCAAGAAAGTATTAGACAATCCTGATACCTATAGATACCAGTTGGTATACACAAAAATCGATCGAGATCAAAGAGGTGTCCCTCACTTTACAAATTACACCCTGAATGCTGATGCAACTAATTATTTTAATCCAGCTTCGATGGTTAAAATGCCATTGGCTTTTTTGTCTTTGGAAAAATTGAATGAAATGAACCTGCCAGGTATCAACAAGTTCACAACCATCCAGTTTGATAGTAACTATCAAAGACAGGTTGCGATGTATGCAGATTCAAGTGCCGAAAATAAAAAACCCTCTATTGCACATTTTATCAAACGTGCTTTTTTGATTTCAGAGAACGATCCCTATAATCGTTTGTATCAATTTATGGGCCAAGGTCCAATCAATCAAAAACTTCAAGCGAAGGGCTATGGTTCATCAAGGATAACCAGACAGTTTATGGGTTTCACAGAAGATCAAAATAGACATACCAATGGTGTAAGATTTATAGATTCAAACGGCAAAACTCTTTTAACGCTCGCCCCACAATACAATAAAGATGGTTTTCAGTTTGGAGCGCCAGTTTTGATTGGTGATGCACATTGGAATAGTAAAGATGAAGTCATCCATGCGCCGTATGATTTTACCAAGCACAACAACATTTCATTAATCGACATGCAAAAAATGCTCCAATCTGTTGTATTTCCAAATTCGGTATCCAAACAAAATAGATTTAATTTTTCCGAAGAGGATAGATTGTTCTTATTACAATACCTATCACAGTATCCTTCAGAAACCAATTATCCTAAATACGACACAGCTACATTTTATGATAGTTATGTGAAATTCTTTTTTCAAGATAGCACACATGGGATGCCAAATCATATCAGGGTTTTCAATAAAGTGGGATGGGCTTATGGATTCTTAACAGATGTGTCTTATGTCTTAGATACAAAAAACAACATTGATTATATGCTGTCTGCAACGGTTTATGTCAATAGCGACGGTGTAGTGAATGATTCAAAATATGACGAAGCAACGGTTGGTTTTCCATTTTTAAAACAAATTGGAGCTGCTTTTTACGCCCACGAATTAACACGCCCAAGGGCATTTAAACCTAAATTAATCAATCAGGTGCGCCAATACGAAAAACGCAATCCTAAAGATACTAGCCCCAGCATTTTACATGCAGACAATTAGTACCTGTAGGATTGCGTCTCTACTATGATGTGACATTGGCTACTACCAAATAGCACCCATTCCTAATTCCCACAACTGTTTGTTGAATGCAGGAATTGCTTCATTTTTTAAGCCAAGGCCAATGTTTTTTAATTTTTCCCATTCAGCTGTATAGGTTTTTAACAGATCTAAATTGGGTTGATTCACTTGCGGGATATCGCTTTCTGTTTGATTCATTAAGAATAAATAGTTGGCAGTAAACTTGTTTGGGAAGTTTTCTACATCATCGTATGCCGTTGATTTTCTTTGAATCATGTCTTCGTCCCAAGCTTTTAATTTTGCAATTAATGCACTTGCGTTTTGTCTTAAGCTATTGTATTTTTCACCACTAAAATTGGCATCCGTTTTTAATTTTTTTAGCAATCCCTCAAGATGACTGCTATTGTCTTTAAGCTGATTCACCATTTGGTGCATTTCTGTTGCTGTATTTTCCATTAAGCTCATCAATGAGTCGTACATGCGATATTCGCTTGAACTGGTAAAGTAGTTCGGGTTGGCTACAATCGATCCAGTGGTAGTGCCAATTAGTTTTGTGCCAGCAAGTAGACGAATACTATAATTACCAGGAATGGCCTTGTGTCCGTTAAAACTACTTTCAATATATACATTTGGAATTCCTGTAACTGTTGCGTGACGAAGGTTCCAAACAAAACGGTTTAATCCTTTTTCTTTACTTAGTGTTGGGTCTTTTCTTGGAGCACCATCATATCGCTTATAATTTTCATCTGGTTTAGAGCTAAAGCGACGCACTAGTTTACCAGCAGCATCCCTTATTTCCATGCTTAGTTCAACTGAATCTGCTAAGCTTGGTAACTGATAATGCAATACCATACCTGTTGCAGGATTCACGCCGCGGTAGGTGTTTGTCCCATTAAAATTGGCATCATTGTTATCCATCTCACTGTAACCGGCTACTAACATTGTAGCACTTGGTGTATAGATTTTTGCGACAGTGGTATCTGCTTTGAATTGACGAATTAAACTTAAGTCATCTAATATCCAAAACGATCTACCTGATGTGGCAGCAATTAAATTGTTTTGATGAATGCGTAAATCAGTAATTGGTGTGATGGGTAAATTTAATTGGAATGGGCTCCAGTTCTTTCCTCCATTCATAGAGATATACATTCCCAATTCTGTTCCTGCAAATAATAGATCTTTGATGGTGTCGTCCTCGCGTACAACCCTAGTAAATGCGTTGTTTGCAATACCCGTATTTATTTTAGTCCAAGTGGTTCCATAATCGGTTGATTTATATAATCCAGGGGTGTGGTCATTGAATTTATATCTTGTTGTTGCAATATATACGGTTGCTTTATCGTGTGGTGAAACTTCTATCGCATTGATTAAACATTCAGCCAATCCAACTGGTGTAATGTTTTTCCATGTAGCACCACCATCTTTTGTAAGGTATACATAACCATCATCACTACCAGTATAAATAACGCCCTTCTCGTGCACCGATTCCATTACATAGGCTAATGTGCCATAATTTTCGGCGCCCACTGCTTCGTTTGTAAACGGCACACCAGGTTTTCCTTGCTTAGATTTTTCATTACGTGTTAAGTCTGGAGAAACCTCTTTCCATGTTTTGCCCCTATCAGAAGTTTTCAATAAGTATTGAGCTCCATGATAATAAGTATTCGGCTCATGCTTGCTCCATATAATTGGTGCATTCCAGTTGTAACGATACTTTATGTCTTTTGCGTCTTTTCCTAAGTATTGTATTGGAGCAGCCATAATATTGGTGCTTCCTTTTGTTTTTGTATCTAATACTTCTATCGTTCCTTGATAAGAGCCACCTAAAACATAACGAGGATTGTTTGGATCAAATGCCAAGAAAGCACTCTCTCCACCTGCAGAAGCAGACCAATTTCTTTCATCAATTCCTCCAGCACCAATTGCACGACTACTAATTTTTACCGAAGTATTATCTTGTTGTCCTGCATAAATGTTATAAGGTGTTTCGTTGTCTACATTAATTCTATAAAATTGTGCAGTAGGCATATTGTTTTGACTGCTCCATGATTTTCCCCCATCATGTGTTACAGCCGCTCCCCCATCATCCGCAATAATCATATTCTTTCCATTGTTTGGGTGTATCCATAAATTATGATAGTCACCATGCGTGTCGGCAAAATCCACAAAAGTTTTACCACCATCAATTGATTTTAGCGAAGGTGCGCTCATTACATACACTGTATTTTCATCTGTTGGATCCGGGAATAGTTCGATATAATACCACGCACGTTGAATCAAGCGATGGCTCTTATTAATCTGTGACCAACTTGCACCAGCATCATCAGATACATACAATCCACCAGCATCTTTACTAAAATCACTTTCAATCAATGCATATATTTTTTCTGAATTTGCTCTCGAGACTGCGATAGACATTTTACCCATTTCTTTTGGTAATCCATTTTCCATTTTCTCCCAGTTGTTTCCCCCGTCGGTAGATTTATACAATCCACTTCCTGGTCCGCCACTTATCACTTGCCATGGCAAACGACCATGTTCCCACATAGCAGCATATAAAATAGACGGGTTTTGCATGTCCATCGATAATTCTGCACAACCTGTTTTATCATCTACATACAACACTTTTTTCCATGTTACACCACCATCGATTGATTTGTAAATACCACGCTCTGTAGACTTACTATATAATGCACCTTGTGCGGCCACAAAAACAATGTTTGGATTTTTGGGATCAATTGTAATTCTAGAAATATGTTGTGTGGCATCTAATCCCATTTTTTTCCAAGTCTTACCTGCATCCGTACTTTTATATACACCATCACCATGATGTGTCATAACACCTCTTACTGCGTGTTCGCCCATGCCCACATACACAATATTCGCATCACTTTCTGCAACAGCTACTGCTCCAACAGATCCTGTTTTAAAAAAACCATCAGAAATATTATTCCAGCTAATGCCACTGTTTTCTGTCTTCCACAATCCACCACCGGTGGTTCCCATATAATATATGTCTCGCTGATTGATAACTCCGGTTGCTGTATTGGAACGACCTCCTCTGAAAGGGCCAATATTTCTCCATTTTAATGGAGCTAGTTCTTTGTTTAAATCTTGCGCAAAACCCAATTGAGTGCTTGCGATGATACATAGTAAAGCAATAAACTGTTTGATCATAAAGTTGTTTTAGATGCAATAAATTTAAGCAAAAAAAAGACCCATTGTTAAATGGGTCTCAATATCTTTTATAGCTCCGATTGCTTAAACGCGATAAAAATCAGCTTTCCAGTTTTGGATAGATTGCTTAATTTCTTTTCCTGATAAATTATTTGCAGCAGCTTTTTCTGCTAATGCAACAAATTCAGCATCCGATGCAAAACGCAATGCAACAACTTGACCTACTGTTAAACTAGATGGAAGCAACTTGCCAGTTAAAACAAAATGACGCAAGTTTTCTTCTGCACGAATGGCTCTATCCTGTGCCTTTAAGGCAAAAATTCTTGAGAACGCATAAAGCATGAATAGCACAAAACTTACCAACACTAAAAGGGCAGCTAAATATTTGTTTTCAGGACTTGCTTTTAAAGCATAATTAATTGAACCCCCAATCAAGGCAAGTATTGCTGGCCCTGTAACATAATGATAACCAGTTACCATTTGGGCGTGATTTTTAAAATTTTGTTCTTTCATGTTGTATATTTTATGGCAGCAAGATAATTACTTTGTTTAGTTTTATCCTTATGAATTTTCAGTATGCATCCGATTTACATCTAGAATTTGCGCAAAATAAAAAAGTACTATTAAAAAAACCACTCTTGCCTTCTGCTGATATCTTATTATTAGCTGGTGATATCATGCCGCTTTGCGATATGCACCTACATCAAGATTTTTTGAACTACCTATCCGACCATTTTAAAATGACGTATTGGCTACCAGGAAATCATGAATATTTTGGAGTTGATTTGTCGACTTTTCCAACCAGCTTTGAAGATGCTATCCGAACGAATATCTTACTACTTAATAACAAAGTAAAGCAGATAGAGGACGCCGCTGGACCAATTCAACTCATTTTTTCGACCCTTTGGTCCCATATACCGACTCATCTAGCTGAAATCGTGGAGAAAAGAATGCGTGATTTTAAAGCATTAACCCATAATGGAAAGGAAATAACATCATTAGAATACAATCAGTTACACCAAGACGCGCTTCGTTTTTTAGACTATACGCTAGGAGGGAGCAGTGATTTGCATACCCAATCAGGTTTAGAGGAGGGTTCAAAATTGACAAGAAAATTGGTGATTTCCCATCATTTACCCAGTTTTTCCAATTATCCCAAAAAACATCAAAATGACCCAATAAATGCCGGTTTTGCCTCAAATTTGGACGATTTTATTCAAAAAGCCGCCCCAAATGCCTGGATTTATGGTCATCACCATTCCAATATTTCTCCTTTTTTGATTGGCAAAACACATCTTTACACCAATCAGTTGGGCTATGTTAAATTTAAAGAAGGGGTTGGTTTTAGTCGTAACGTAATGGTCAATGTTTAAAAGAAACGGGAATCCAAGTTTAAAGGATTAAAAACTAACTAAAATCATAATAGTTTTTCATATAATATTTTCAAAATAAATACTAATATGCGTTAACTTAACGTTAACATAAGGGGTAAATACTCCGTTGTTTATTATTCATCAAAGATTTAAATTATGCAAACCAAAGGTTTATGGAGTTTGTTGTTGGTACTTTTTGCAAGTATTTCAATAGCAAACGCACAACAAAAATTGGTATCTGGTAAGGTTGTCGGCAGCGACAAAACACCATTGTCCAATGTTTCCGTTCTTGTTAAAGGAACAAGAGTAGCAACAAGCACCGACAATGCAGGTGTTTTTTCTATTTCAGTTTCAAACAATCAAGTATTGACATTTTCTCTAGTTGGATTCGAGTCTAAAGATGTGAGGGTGGGCAATGCATCTACAATTGAAGTGCGACTTGCTCCTAAAGACAATACTTTAGAGGAAGTTGTTGTTACCGCAATGGACATCAAGCGTAATCCTAAAGAATTAGGTTATTCTGTACAAAAAGTAAAAGGTAGCGAGCTTGCAGAAACACAACGTAACAACTTTGTAAACGGATTGCAAGGACGTATCGCGGGTTTAACGATCAACCCTACAAGTGGTTTAGCAGGAGCGAGTTCTCAAATTGTTTTAAGAGGTTTCAACTCATTATCTTTAGATAACTCTCCTTTGTTTATCATTGATGGTGTGATCATCGACAACTCTTCTGTAAACGAAAACAACAGAAACACGGGTTTAGCAATTAAACCAACTAGTGCAAACGTTGCTTCAGAAAATAGATCTAACGATTATACTAACCGTATTGCAGATTTGAATCCGAATGATATCGAAAATGTAACGGTGTTAAAAGGTCCAGAAGCAACTGCGCTTTATGGAAGCCAAGCAAGTTCAGGAGCAATCGTTATCACCACTAAAAAAGGCGGCGATAGCGATGGTAAAGTTAAAGTGAACTATGACAACAGCTTAAGATTATCAACTTATACAAGATATCCAGAAATCATGACTGAATTTGATGCTGGATTAAATGGTCTACCTCAAAATATATTTTCTTATTTTGGCCCTAGACTTCCTTATCCAGTAAAAGGAGATAAGAATGCTGCTCGTTATGACAACTTACATAACTTTTTTCAAACTAGTTTTTCTAACACACACAATGTGTCTTTAGAATATGGTAAAGGAAATCATTCAGTTCGTATGTCTGGTTCTTATTTAGATGAGAATTCTCCTGTGCCAACGAATAATTTTAGAAAATACAATTTTAGAATTGTATCTAATCATAAGATTGGTAAAACATTAGAAATTTCTCCAAGCGTAAGCTATATAAAAAGCTCCAACGACAAGCCTTTAAGAGGTGTTAGAGGATATGTATTGAGTTTATTGTCTTGGCCTGTTGATAACGATGCAAAAGATTGGTTGAATCCAAATGGCACCAAGAAGGCATTGTTTTCTGGCGACCCAAATGCTGAATTAGACAATCCTTATTTTAATTTATACAGAAACAGAAGCCGTGATGAAGTAGCTAGAACGGTAGCTACCCTTTCTGTAAATTATACACCTACAAGTTGGTTAACAATTAATGGAAGAGTAGGTTATGATACTTACCAACAAAATGGATATACTAAATGGGATTCGGCTTCTAACTTCTTAAGTAGAGCACAAAAAGGAGCATTAGAAAATTACTATCGTACGTATTACGGTTACAACCATACCGTAACTGCTACTGCTAAGAAAAGCTTTGGTAAAATTAATACTAGATTGATGATTGGTAATATGTGGCAGGATTACGAGACGCAAACCACTTCAATTTTTGGTAATAATTTAACTGATGCAAACAGAACTGACAGTGCCAATACTGCTGTCGCTTCAAGAATTCGTAATAGCAATATGAATCGTTTTGGCTTGCCAAATTATAGTATTAATCGTCAAGCTGCCTACTTTGGTGAAGCAGCAGTGAACTATGATAACAAAGTTTTCTTTACCTATTCTCACCGTTTCGAAGAGTCTTCTATCTTCCCAACATCAAGCAGAGCATATAATTATCCAGCAGGAAGTGTGAGTGTGATCATGTCAGACATCTTCCCTATCGTTAAAGAAGTCGCAAGCTATTGGAAATTGAGAGGTTCATTAGCGAGCACTGCTCGTTCTAGTGCACCTTATGCAAATCAATCTATCTTAAACTTTAACACAGGAAGTGGTGGTGGATATTATTATGATTTCACAAATGCCAATCCTTATTTAACGCCTGAGCGTCAAAAAACAATGGAGTTTGGTACAGAATTGAAATTTTTGAATGGTAGATTAAGTACCGAAGCAACCTATTATAAAACTGAAAACACAGACCTGATTGCTGAAAACTTTAGAGCAAGTTATGGTACTGGTTATGTTTTAAACACGTTGAATGTGGGTTCAAATGAAAACACAGGTATTGAAGTTGTGTTAGATTACTTAGTTGTAAATAACAAGGATTTTTCATGGAATACACGTTTTAACTTCAATAGAATGCGTAACAAGGTAACTTCTTTACCTTCCAACGTTCCAGAGTTTTATATTTCTGATACTTGGGTTTATGCAAACGCAAGAGGCGGTTTGACCAATGGCGGACCAACAACAACGATTACATCACATGGTTACCTTAGAAACAATGCAGGTCAAGTTTTAATTAATCCTACAACGGGATTGCCATTAATTGATGCCAACTTTAAAGTTAGAGGCGATCGTAACCCAGATTTTACTTTGGGTTGGTTAAATAATATTTCATACAAAGACTTAAGAATTTCATTCTTATGGGATATTAAAGTAGGTGGTGATATCTTTAATGCAACTGAAAGATACTTAGCTACAATTGGCAGAAGTGCAATCACAGCTGACAGAGATATCGCAAGAGTAGTGCCTGGAGTTTTAAGAGATGGAAAAGAAAACACAACAACACCAACTCCAAACAATATTTCAATCACTCCTGCAACCAACTCTTTATATTATACAACTATGCCAGAAGAAGCGTTTATCGAGAAAGATGTAAACTGGTTTAGATTAAGAGACCTTACTTTTAATTATAATGTAAAGAAATTATTACATGGCGGTGTTGATAAACTTGCTAAAACATTAAATGTATTTTTAACGATTAATGATTTAATTCTTATTTCTAATTACAGAGGAGCTGACCCTGCAGTGGGCGCAACAAGTTCTGCTAGCCGTGGTGTTAGTGGATTTGGTTTTGACTATGGTAACATGGGCGCACCAGTTAGCTTCAATTTTGGATTTAGAGCTTCTTTTTAATCATTAAAAACTTTTATTTATGAAATATAATTTTAAACATCTTTTAGCAATAAGCGCTTTGATTGTTTTAGTGGCGTCTTGTTCTAAAAAAATAGATGAAGCCTACCAAAACCCGAACTATGATGTGAAGGTGGCTCCAGAAACTTTAATGCCTCAGATAGTTGCCTCAATGGCAGGTAACTACGGGGGACACGGTCCAATGAACGATATCAGGTATATTGGTGCATATGTTCAAAACTTTGCTTTTGCAGGAACGCAAAGCAATTTTGATAGAATGGGTCACACCAACACAGATGTGGCACAATCATTCTGGCGTTCTCATTATTATGACATTGGACAAAACAATGTAAAAATGATTGAGTGGGCATTAGAAAATAAACAATGGGAATTAGCGGGTGTTGGAAAAGCGATTTTCGCTTGGAGCTGGCTAACTTTAACCGACTATCATGGTGAAGTCATCTTAAAAGACGCTTTCAATACAGACTTGATTACATTTAAGTATGATACACAAGAAGAAGTATATGCGCATTCAAGAAAATTAGCTTTTGAAGCATTAGATTTATTAAACAAAACAGGAGAGAATGGCGGTCAAGCAGCATTAGCGAAAGGTGACGCTTTCTTGTATTCGGGTGATGTTGCTAAGTGGAAGAAGTTTGTGTATGGCGTATTAGCTAGAACACATCACCACTTATCTAACAAATCTATTTACAAAGCAGATTCAGTATTGTATTATACGAATCTTGCGATGAAAGAAACAGGTGATGATGCTTTGGTGAAATTTGCCGCAACTAGCGTTAGTGCTACAAACAATTTCTTCGGACCTTTTAGAAACAACTTGGGTGGTGCTACAACTGCATCTCCAACCGCAATCAGACAATCTGCATTCATTGCTGATTTAATGAGTGGATTAAACCCTGCATTTAGTGGAGTAGCTGATCCAAGAGCAATTTACTTGTTAAGAAAAAATAGCAATGGAACTTTCAAAGGGGTTGAGCCTGTAAAAGGACAGTTGGTATTAGCCGCGGCTGATCGTCCAGAAAGTTTCCACGGTTTATCTCAAGCAACAGGTACGGTCAATACTGCACCTGCTACAGACGTGAACTGTCGCTTTATCTTTAGAAATAATGCACCATTCCCTGTAATGACTGCAAGTGAAATGGCATTTTTACGTGCCGAAGCTGCGTTCTTAAAAGGAGATAAAGCAACTGCCTTAACCGCATATAAAGAAGGTATAGCTAAACACTTTGATTTATTGATGGCTAATTATAACACCAATGTGCCAACGGCAGATTTATTAACAACTGCTAAAAGAGATGCTTTCTTAGCGAATACAGCAGTCGTTCCTGCAAGTGCGAATAGCTTAACTTTACCAATGATCATGTTACAAAAATACATCGCACTTTGGGGTCATGGTACCTTTGAAACATGGGTAGATATGCGTAGATACCACTACACAGACAAGGATGCAAATGGTGTGCAAGTATATACTGGCTTCACACTTCCTGCTACCGCAGATTTGTTCCAAGATAACGGCGGCAAACTAGCTTATAGAATGCGTCCAAGATTTAACTCTGAGTACGTATGGAATATCAATGAGTTAACAAGAATTGGGGCAACCTCTTTAGACTACCACACTAAAGAAATGTGGTTCTCAACTAAGTAGTCCAACACAAAGTTTAGTAAGATTTGAATACAGGCCTCTCAGAAATGGGAGGCCTTTTTTGTGTCGATTTTTTTTGAATAGAACCCTTAACTTTAGGAAATTAGTTTTCATCTTCATAAGCCATATAATGAAACATCAAACAGCTACAATCAATCCTATTATTTCATGTCTCTTCATTTTACTTGGCTTATCTTTTCTATCCATGCCGTTAATGGCTCAAAAAGTACAATGGAAGAATGTATCAAGTGAATACGAACTAAATACAACAGCTATTCAAGCATATGTTTCCACTTCGTCTACTTTGAATGATAGTGCTTTTAAGGCGTATTATGTCATCATTAATACAAATGATCCAGCGATTGAAATAGGCGTTGATACAACTCTTTATAGACGTCTCACACCAACCGGATTTTATCAACGATTAGGACAACCTTCCATAGTCATGAATGCTTCTTTCTTTGAATTTAAGAATAATACAAATTTAAATGTCTTGGTTAATCAGGGTAAATTATTGGCATTGAATAAGCAAGATATTGAGGGCAAAGGAAAAGATAGTTTAAGCTACACGCATGTATTATCTTCTGCCATTGGTATGCAAAAAAACGGGAAGATGGATGTAGCGTATACTTACACCGATTCTAATAGTAGGTATGTCTTTTATCAACAAAGTCCAATGGCTCCAATCAAAAACGTACAGTCAAAATTGCCCATTAACCATGGCGCCCTTGATTATTTAAAAAAATGGAAATTAAATTGGGCTATTGGTGGTGGACCTGTTTTACTAAAAGAAGGAGCAATTTTTATTACCAATAATGAAGAAAAAAAATTTGCAGGAAAAGCGATTGAAGATCATCATCCTCGCACAGCAATGGGTTATACTCAATCAGGACAATTGATATTACTAGTAGTACAAGGTCGAATGAAAAATATAGCAGTTGGTACCACCTTAACAGAGACTGCGCAAATTTTAAAAGACCTAGGTTCTGTAGAGGCAATTAATTTAGATGGTGGTGGAAGTAGTTGTTTATTGATCAATGGAAAAGAAACGATCAAACCTTCTGACCCAACAGGACAAAGGCCAATACCAGCTGTATTTTTTGTGAAATAATATCCAACTTCTTAGACTATGTACTAATAGCTATACTGCAATGCAGCATTGGCTATTAGCATATTTTCTATAAAATATTTTATTTGTTTACCTCCGATTTTTGAACGTATTTTTACGCAGTAAAGCAATTGTTTGATTTTTTATTTTAATGCTATCTACTTGCACAATTCAGTGGAAGTGTAAAATAAAATAGCATGAAAAAATCAACACTATTTACAGGCATTATTTTATTCATATTGATTTTTCTAAACGCTTGTTCAAAAAAGGAGCAATTAGGTTTGGTGATTGAACCTCCAGAACAAAATCCAACAGCACCCCTTTCTGTCCCGTTGTTTGACGAATTGAATGAAACAATTGCAAGATTTGACCCATTGTATTTACAGATTGTGTACAAAGATAAAAGATCTAAAGAGCAGTTGAATGAGGAAGCCTCTTGGTTATTGATTGCAATCAATCAAAATCCAACAAGCCCGTTGATTCAAAAAAAATTGATAGAACTGTATCACTTTAACAGTTTTTCCGATTTACAAAATGCGTCAAATAGGATCACTAATCATTCGGATGCTTTAAAAAAGAGCCTCCTTGGTAAAGACTCAATGCTTTCAAAAGAAAAGCTGAATCAATTAACAGAGGCAAGAAATTTGTTTATAAAAAATAAAATTATTACGTTAGAAAAAGCAAGCCAAAAAAGCAGTAACGGACTTTGGACAGACAATGCAGCATGGATTTTAGATCAGTTTCATTATTATTCTCAAGTGGGCAATTTAGAAATGGGATTGGATATGGAAGCAACAGAGGGTGGAACAAATGTATGTAATGAATCTTGTTGCTTAGAGTATAAGGGGTGTTTGATTAATGCAGCTTCAGCATATCGTTTAAATTTTATCATTTTAGGAACTAGTTTAGCTGCGAGTGGTGGCGCTTTAGGTTCATTATATGGTTCAATTATTCCTTTTATTGGTACTGGTGCTGTTGGATTAGGTGGCGGCATTTTGGGTGGAGTAGCTGGTTTTGTTCAGGCTGTTAATATCTATATAAACGATCAAAATGTTTGTGCCTTGAATTATAAAGCTTGTATTCAAAGAAAAAATGGAAATTAAAAATTAATGATATGAGACAATTAAAAAATTACATCATCAATGCAGATAAAAAGAAGATATATTCTTTACAATTACTTTTCACATGTATTATGCTTGTTATACATTTTTATACAAAGCAAAAACTTGAAAATGGGTATCAGTTTTTCATTTCTTTTTTATCCATTTTACCTGTAGCCACATTTATGGTAGCAACATTGTTTCGTTCTGTTTTTGAGTTAGAAGGTCCTCCAAGAAACCCTTTCTATCTAATGAAATATCCTACTTATGTCATGATTTTTATTTTCGTATTGGCGCCATTTCTTTATCTATGGGGTATGTGGGATGTGATATTAAACCTTAAATGGTAGATCTTATAAAAACGAACCGAATTTTTTCGGTTCGTTTTTATTTATACCTTATCTTTGTGCCATCATCAAGAAGCCTTAAATGGCTGCCAACCGAGAGAGTCGAACTCCGCGGTGGTAAAATCGATGAGGACTTACTGTCAAAAAACAAACGTAATTCCCTTTATCATTTTTCTTGGTCTGATTTATTTAATCAAATTAAAATCAATCATGCCATGTCAGTAGTGAATCAAAATGTCGAGATAGAAGTCATTAAAGTAAATGAGGTAAAAGTTGCATCCAATAATGATATGCAATTGTTGATTGAATCAAGTACATCTTCGGAAGTAAAGGGCAAATTACAATTGACTTATTTGAATGAAAAATTTGAAGGTCGCTTTATTGCTTCACCCGACTTAATTAAGTTAAAAACCATTCACCCTTTTCAGGGAATGGTAGCTGCAGTTGCACTAGAACCAGGAGCCTCAACTTCTTATTTACAAAGCAATGGAGGCTTAAGTGCCACAGGACAACAACATATCTACTTCCTTGTTTTTGATATTTTTCATTTGTACAATCTATTTCGCCTAAAGCCTCAATCCCTGCTGGCTTTATATCAGGAAGCATTGGCGATTTTAAAATCTAAAGAAGAAAAAGCTGAATTTGGAAAAATAGATCCAAGATCCGATTTAGGTATTACATTAGCCTCTTGGTTACATAGTCAAGTGAAGCAAAGGTTCAAACACAGTTATTGTTCTCCTAAAGGATTATTATATAGCTTTCAAAATCTACTAAGGCTGTATCCAACTTATTTTATAACCGAAATCTCTAGCAACTAATATAGTCCTCCCCCTGCCCAAAAATATTGCTTAGTAATACTTTGGCTCTAGCAACTTCTTTATCGTTACCGACTCTAAATGTATCAGCTAGGGACAATAGATCATATAACATTGGGTCCAATTTAGCTGCTTCAACCACTTTTGGATATAAGGGTTCAATCAATAAGCCCCTTGTCTCCATTGAAGGATCTGGCCATACTAAGGTGTTTTCATTAGGGAAGTCATCTCTTAGGATTGGAGCAGAGGAACTAGTTGGTATCCCTTTGGCTAAGGTTCCAGCTTGAGCAGGAAACATATACCTTATTCCGTATACCAGTAACCCAAAAAGGGCTGATTTTTGAATCGTTTTCTTGTCTATCCCAATTAATCCTGCATACAAAGATCTATTCAGCGATTCTGAAATCTCTGATTGACTGATGAATAAGCTGTTCGAAAGATCTTTATTCAGCCAATCCTCCTCCCCTAAAGAAAAAATTTTTAGGAGGACTACGATATCCTGCGGCCGCATGCTTTTATGTGCTTTCATATCTCAAAAATACGATTTTCCCAATAAATTTGCGTTTCGCGAATCAAGAACTATAAAATCTATCTCAAATCGTAACCGTTTTGCCTACTAAATCCCTAATTTGTAGTTGTTATGATTGGATTTCAATTTACCCCATTTAAGGCTGGAGAAAATAAAAAAAGCATGTTTGAGCAAATGCTCGACTTGTTTACCGAGCTATTGAATTATACCAACGGTGACGCTACTGAAGCCCTAGATTGGCTCAATCAGTTAGACCGAAAGCACAAGTTTACCAATGATGATTATGGAATGGGTGATTTTATAGAAGATTTGAAGGAAAACGGCTATTTGAAGGAAAATGGCCCTGACGGAACTTTCAAAATCACTTCTAAAACAGAGCAGACCATCCGCAAAAAGAGCTTAGAAGACATTTTCGGAAAACTTAAAAAAGGATCAAAGGGAAATCATCAGACAAACAAAACGGGTCCAAGCGCAGAATTAAGTCCAGACACGAGGGCGTATCAATTTGGCGACAATATTGATCAAGTGGATTTTACAGAAAGCATTCGTAATGCTCAAATTAATCATGGTGTTGAAAATTTCACGATGCACGAAAATGATTTACTCATTCGTGAAAGTGACTTTAAAACACAGACCTCTACCGTGTTAATGATTGATATTTCTCATTCCATGATTTTATACGGAGAAGATAGGATTACGCCTGCAAAAAAGGTGGCGATGGCATTGTGTGAATTGATTACCACCAAATATCCAAAAGATACTATTGATATAGTAGTGTTTGGAAACGATGCATGGAGTATCGAAATTAAAGACCTTCCTTATTTACAAGTGGGTCCTTATCACACCAATACGGTTGCAGGTTTAGAATTGGCAATGGATTTATTACGTCGTCGTAAAAATCCCAACAAACAAATCTTCATGATTACCGACGGTAAACCAACCTGCTTAAAGATTGGCTCTAAATATTATAAGAATAGTTTTGGATTAGATAGGAAAGTGGTCAATCGTTGTTTAAATTTGGCTGCGCAGTGTAAGAAGTTAAAAATTCCAGTAACTACATTTATGATTGCCTCTGATCCTTATTTGCAAAAATTTGTGGAGGAGTTTACCGAGATGAATCACGGCAAAGCCTATTTCGCATCTTTAGATAAACTTGGTAGTTTTATATTTAATGATTTTGAAAGCGGGAAAAGAAAAACAGTGTATTAAAATGAAAAAAGAAGTGGCGAATAAAAAAGTAACTGAAAAAAAGAAATTAGTAGGTATTGAAAAAATCAATACACTAGGACAATTAATTCAATCTGGATACCAGTCTAAGTCTATCAAAGATGAGGTACGCGATAATCTTGTAAAGTGTTTACAAAACAAAGAAAATCCTTTCACTGGCATCTTGGGTTATGAGGATACCGTAATTCCTGATACAGAGCGCGCATTGCTAAGCAGACACAATATTTTGTTTTTAGGTTTACGTGGACAAGCCAAAACCAGAATGGCACGTCAAATGACCGACTTATTAGATGAATACATTCCAGTAATCATGGGAAGCGAAGTCAATGATGATCCGCTTAAGCCACTAAGCAAGTTTGCTAAAGATTTAATCGCAGAACATGGAGACAATACGCCAATACACTGGCTGCATAGATCAGAGCGTTATGGAGAAAAACTAGCCACACCAGATGTAAGTGTAGCAGATTTAATTGGCGACATTGATCCAATTAAAGCAGCCAATTTAAAGTTGAGTTTTTCGGATGAAAAAGTGATTCACTATGGTATCATACCAAGAAGTAATCGATGCATTTTTGTGATCAATGAATTGCCGGACTTGCAAGCAAGAATTCAAGTGTCATTGTTTAATATTTTACAAGAAGGAGACATTCAAATACGTGGATTTAAATTGCGTATGCCTTTGGATATCTTATTTGTTTTTACTGCTAATCCGGAAGATTATACCAATAGAGGCAGTATTGTTACGCCATTAAAAGATAGAATTGAGAGCCAAATCTTAACGCACTATCCAAAAACACTAGAAACTTCTCTAGCTATTACAGAACAAGAAGCAGACATTTTAGAAGTTCAAAAACAAAGAGTAGATATAAGTGATTTAATCAAACGATTGATCGAGCAGGTTTCTTTTGAAGCAAGGTCGAATGAATTTGTTGATAAGAAAAGTGGCGTAAGCGCTCGCCTTACTATTGCAGCATTTGAAAATGCAATCAGCTCTGCTGAGCGCCGTGCTATTATCCATAATGAAAAACACACTTATGTTTGGATCAGCGATTTAATGGGAATCATTCCTTCTATCACTGGTAAAATAGAATTGGTTTATGAAGGCGAACAAGAAGGTCCTTATGAAGTGGCACTTAATTTATTGAATAAAGCGATTCGCACTCAGTTCATTGAATACTTCCCAAATCCAGAATTACTGAAGAAGAAAAAGATGATCAATAAAAAGGGAGAAGAAAAAGCCCTTGACAATCCTTACAAATCAATTACCAGTTGGTTTGATGGAGGCAATCACTTGAATTTAATGTTGGACATGAAAGATGCCGACAAGGTTATTGCTTTATATAAAGTGGATGGCTTGTTTGGCTTAGTTAAAAAATATTATCCTCAAGCAAACGAAAAGGAATCTGCCTTATTGATGGAATTTGTTTTACACGGGCTTGCTGCATTTTCATTGATCAATAAAAAAATGATTGATGGAAAAATTGAATTCAATGATTTAATGAGCAGTATGATGAACTTGGGAAGTTTTGGTGAAGAAGATGACTACAATGAATCTGATTATCAATAATACGTGGCTATGCATTCCTATAATAGAATTTTAAAGAATAAGATAGTATTCATCTTATTTTTTGTCCTTGCTATTTTTCAGGCTAGTTCAATTTTATATGCACAGCCATTCAAACAAGAAGTGGCTCAATTTCAAAAATCGGATAGCATTGTCATGCCCCCTAAAGGGCAAATCGTTTTTGCCGGTAGTTCCTCTTTTACAAAATGGAAAGATGTGGCGATGTATTTCCCAGGATATCCTATCATCAATAGAGGATTTGGAGGGGCGACATTGGTTGACTTGATTTATTATGTTGATGATGCTATCATTCAATATCAACCAAGTCAGGTTTTTATTTATTGTGGTGAAAACGATATGGCAGATGTGGATACAGTTAGCCCTGCAACGGTATTGCATCGGTTTAAAACATTACATGGAATATTATTAAAAAAATTACCAAAGGCTACCAAAATCGTTTTTGTTTCTATCAAACCAAGTATTGCCCGATGGCACTTAGAGGCTAAATATCTAGAGGCGAACAATTTGATCAAGGCGTATATAGATACCCAAAAAAATTGTCAATTTTTGGATGTTCATACGATGATGTTGGATGAAAACAAAGAAGTCTTAAAAGATATTTTTATAGCCGACAAATTACACATGAATGCTAAGGGGTATCAAATTTGGCAAAAGCAATTTGTATCATTTTTGAAAGTACCCAAATAGCTCTAATGATTATATAGGCACGTGTAGAGAATTACTTAGAGGGGTCAAGCTTAATTTTAGTGAATACCTGTAAATGAGGTAAAGCAAGTACTGCAATGCCAATAAACAAAAGCGGCAAAACTTCTTTTATAGTCCAAGCTCCTAGCGAAAAATAAATAAATACAAGAATACCGGTCCATGCTACAACTGCGTATGGTATTGCTTTTGCTAATAATTTTTTCCATCCTATAAGGCTGTTTTGCATTTCAAACTCCTGTCTTATTTTATCAAATGATAAAATCGAATGCCACAAACCAAAATAAAAACTAAAGCACAACCAAAGCGGTAAGAGCATGTTTAAAATGGTTAAACATCCAATTTGCATGACTGCAAAAAAGAATTGCTTGTTGTCTGAAAAAAAATATTTACTCGAAAAGAATAAAATAATATGTATCCCTACAAGGGCGGCCTGAGAAATAGGCAGTATTATTTTTGCAAAATGGATGTACTCCTCTGCTTGCAACTTTGATTGTCCAAGTAAAACAAATACATCAATAGCAGTATGAATGTTTTTACTGAGTAGAAATAAAATCCAGCTTAGGCCCAAAATACTATAGACTAATTTGTGAATGCCTGTATAACTTTTTCCTAGCCAATCTATTTCTCCAAAGTGAAAAGCAGTTAATCCAATGAATATAAGGATAGCGATGGTTGGAAGAAAATACCATACCAATCCATATGCCAACATATTCAAGAGGTATTTTAAAAGAAACACATATTTGTGATTTTTACCAGCACCTGCATTTAATTTTTGATCGATGTAAAAATCTAAAGCTCCGTGTGGTATGCCTAAGGTAAAGAGGGTGACAAATAAAACCACCAATTGCTGATTGGTTGATATTGGGAAATAAGCATGTAGCAAGGCCATACAAAATCCAATGATCAAAAGTAATTGTCTGAGCTTTATTTGCATATAGTAGGCATAAAAAAAGGGGCGAGTGAATCCACTCGCCCCTTAAAGATAGTATGTATTATGCAGTTTTTCTGCTTAATGCATATATAACAAGACCGAATCCGATTTTATTTACAGCATCACCGATGTTGTAAACAATATCCATATTCAAGCCAATATTTGCAAATCCTGCATACCACTGACCTTCAGCTGTTCCGATTAAATATCCTAGTGGATAAATAGCCCAACCAACTAAGATAAACCAGCCTAATGCTTTGTTAGCTGAAGCAACAGCCGTTCCAGCGCTAGTTGCTAATTTCTTAACATCGCCCATCCAAACTTCATATACTATGTAGAAGTATGCAAGAGCACTTACTGTACCCCAAACTGTAGCGTTGCCTAATCCAGCTTCGCCCATGTAACCAGTTACTAACATTACTACAGAAGCTAAAATCATCTTCCATAATAAATTTGTTGTACCACCTGCTTTCTTTGTGATTAAGTAAAACTCAACACACATCAAAGGCACAGTTAACAACCAATCTACGTAACGGAAAAAGGTTGGAGAATCATGCGTTTCTGCATAGTAACTACGCATGTAGTAGTAGTGAACCGCAGCAATAAAAGTGATCAAACCCGATACCAATACCGAGGTGCGCCACTCTTGACTTGTGTTGTTCAATTCAAAAAAGAAAAATACAGAAGCGGCCATCATAGCCATTGTGCCTACAAAGAATGTAAACGAAACGTAGTCCGTTTTTGCAATCACTGTAGTTGCGTCTAATAGAAATAAAGAATCCATATAGTGGAGATTTGGTGAACTTGGTTATACAATCGTTAGTAATAACATCAATTTATAATAATTGTTTGTTAACCTCAAGCTCGATATGTTAAAAAAGGTAACACCAAAATTCCATGTTGCATCATCGATTATTCACTAATCAACATTGAATCAATGGATTAGCTAAAATTATTTTGTGGAACTATTTTGCCAGTAAAAATTTTTTTTGAACCTATGCTCTTGATTAGTAGCGCATTAAACGCTATTTTAACAATTCAAGAAAATATTTTAAAAAATAGTTAAAAATTAAAGCGATTTTCTAATCGAGATTCCTTTTTTGACAGGCACTTGGACTGACTGATCCATACTTAGAGCGCCATTTACCCAGATATATTTGAAACCTTTGGCATATTGGTGCGAATCTTCAAAGCTGGCCATATCAGTTACTTCATCAGCGTCAAACACAACAATGTCGGCAAAGTTACCCTCTTGTATCACGCCTCTCTTATCAATATTGAATTTAGTAGCAGGCAGGGAGGTCATTCTTCTTATGGCTTCTTCTAAACTCAATACACCCATCTCTCTTACATATCTTCCTAAAACACGTGAATTGGTGCCATACGCTCTTGGATGTGGTTTACCATATCCTTTCATCGCGATGCCCGCATCACTTGCAAACATATTAAAAGGATACTGCATGATGGCTTTAACATCAGATTCGTTCATGCCATGGTAAATCATTTGTGCACCACCTTGTTCCATCATTTGAATGATTGTTTCTGCTTCGTCAAGTGCTTTATGTTTATTACCCCTTAATAAATTAATTGCCTCGATATCTTTTCCATTATAAGTACTATCAGCCTTATAGTTTGCTACTACTGCATAGGTAAAATGCTTGATCCCTCTTTCTTTTAAAATGCCAATGATTTCATTGGCTACTTTTTTTCGAATAGTTGGATTTTTTAACCTTGCAAAAATAGAGTCCTGCCCATCTGATAAAACCCAGTCTGGTAATAAGACACTTAATTGTGTACTACTGGCAGTATATGGATATTGATCTATTGTGACATCAATGCCTTCTTTTCTTGCATTCACAACCAATGGAATTGTTTCCTTGCTTCTTCCCCAATTGTTTTGACCACTAATTTTAAAATGTGAAATTTCTACAGGGATATTCGCTGCTCTTCCAATATGGATAGCCTCGTTCACTGCATCCACCACTTGATTTTCTTCGTTGCGAATGTGTGAAGCATAAACGCCTCCATTTGCTGCAATCACTTTAGCGATACGCACGACTTCTTCAGTAGGGGCATAGGTTCCAGGAATATATATTAAACCAGTTGACATACCCACGGCACCATCCTTCATGGCTTGTGCTGCAATTTTTTCCATTTGTTGCAGCTCTGCTTCTGTTGCATGTCTATTTGCAGTGCCCATTACTTGTTTGCGGATTGTGTTATGTCCAATCAAGGATGCAATATTAATAGACATCCCAATGGAGTCAAGTTGATTAAAATAGGTGTTTAAATTATCAGCAGAGCCGCCACAATTACCTGTTACCACCGTTGTTACCCCATCATATAAAAAATTACTTGCCAATGGATTTCTTGTTTCACCACCCTCTAGGTGTCCATGCACATCAATAAAACCAGGCGCTACAATCAATCCTTTCGCATCTATTTCTTTAGTTGCTTTCCAGTTTTTCAAATTTCCAACTGCAACAATCTTGTTTCCTTTGATGGCAACATCTTTATATTGCCATTGATTTCCCGTGCCATCTATAAGTTTTCCGTTTCGAATGATAAAGTCTGCGTTTTGTGCATTTGTTTGCAGCACAGCGTAAACGAATGAGATGAGTAAAAGGATATTTTTCATAAGCATATTTTGTCTACTCAATTTACTGAATCCTATTCCATTTGTCATTCATTTTTATTTATTATTCATAAAAAATGTATTTTCATTGGACCAATAATGAAACTATGAAAAAGTACATCGTAACACTTGTTTTAACAACGGTTTGTTTGACAAATTTAATTGCACAACAAACGCAAAAACCACCATTACACGGCAAGGACTGGGTAGCCATCACTGGTAAGCCTTTGGCGGCTACAGCTGGATCTATGATTTTTCAAAAAGGTGGAAACGCGGTAGATGCCTCTTGTGCTATGCTTGCGGCAACTTGTACCATGTGGGATGTATTAAGTTGGGGTGGAGAAACACAGGCCTTGATCTACAATCCCAATACAAAAAAAGTAATTGCGATTAGTGCAATGGGTTTTGCGCCAACAGGAGCTACTCCAGAATTTTTTAAAGCTAAGGGATACAGTTTCCCTCCAGAATACGGACCATTGGCGGCAACAACTCCTGGTACGCCAGGTGGCATTTGTTTGATGTTAGCCAATTATGGAACGATGAGTTTGAAGGAAGTTTTGGCACCAGCGATGAACTTGGCTGCGGGTTACCCAATTGATGCACAAACAGCAAATAGTATTGAGCGTGGCAAAGCATTGATTAAAACCTGGCCGTATAGTAAGAAAGTTTTATTACCTCATTTGGGTGAAAAACGTGAAGCACCAGAAGCGGGTGAAATTTTTGTTCAAAAAGATTTATTGAACACTTTGCAAAAAATGGTGGACGCAGAACAAGACGCTTTAAAGAAAGGAAAATCTCGTAAGGAAGCTATCTGGGCTGCCTATGATCGTTTTTATAAAGGAGATATTGCAGATGAATTTGTAAGAGGAGTTCAAGAACAAGGCGGATTAATTACTAAAGAAGATTTAAAAAATTGGCGACCTACGGAAGAAGCGCCAGCGATGGCTAACTATAAAGGGATTGATGTATATAAGTTACAAGCTTGGACACAGGGCCCATCTTTATTACAAGCGTTAAATATTGTTGAAAATTTTGACTTGAAAAAAATGGGATATAATTCTGCTGATTATATTCACACGATTTATCAGGCTATGAATTTAAGTTTTGCAGATCGTGATTTTTATTATGGCGATCCTAAGTTTGCACAAAACCAACCAATCAATGGATTGCTTAGTAAAGCGTATGCAAAACAAAGAGCTAGTGAGATTAATATGGCAATGAACAATGCCAGCGCTGGTCCTGGAGATCCTTATCCATTTGAGGGAAAAACAAATCCCTACTTAGATTTAATTAAAGCAAAGGGATTTCAACCTGCTGCAGATACAGGAAAAGCAAAAACTGGATTTGCACCTGCACATGATTTAAGAACAATAGCTGCTGTAGGTGTTAATGAAAAACTACCAATTGATGCAGATTATATGGATCGCTTATGGAGAGGTACTACCACTGTAGAAGCTGCTGACAAAGAAGGCTGGGTGGTATCTATCACGCCAAGTGGTGGCTGGTTGCCAGCAACTATTGCAGGTAACACTGGTGTAGGTATGAGCCAGCGCATGCAAAGTTTTGTATTGGATTCTGCACAAAATCCGTTTAATGTAGTTGCTCCTGGTAAAAGACCAAGAGTCACATTAACTCCAAGCTTGGCCCTGAAAGATGGCAAGCCTTATATGGCTTTTGGTGTGCAAGGTGGCGACACGCAGGATCAAAATTTATTACAGTTTTTTTTGAATATGGTTGAGTTTGGCATGACTGTTCAAGAAGCATCAGAAGCAGCGAATATCAATACCAATCAACTTTGGCTTTCTTTAGGGGGCTCAAAAGTAGCAGATAGAAAACCAAGACCAGGTAGTTTATTATTACACGATAATGTTTCTGAATGGGTCCGAAAAGATTTAAGAG
>JACCDW011687682.1_pt1 | contig 27100 bp, 21 predicted proteins | sample 7449781 | NCBI WGS metagenome assembly JACCDW01 (sample SAMN15323449, study PRJNA562643) | freshwater metagenome | isolation source: river surface water | place: USA:Blue River Watershed | collected 2017-08-18
AACTTCTGATTACATAACAGAGACTACTGCAGTTCCTGCAAATGTACCATCTTCTCCTAATAGTACATCTACTGTTGCTAATCCATTAAGATGGTTAGTTGGTTTAACTGCTGGTTATTTTAGTCAATTAAACTTGGTACAAGTTCTTAATATGATACTATTTCCACCGGTTCCTGCAAGTTATACATCACCATCATTGAGTTTATCAATAGATAATGGTAATTTAAGAGCCGTTGGAACAACATTTAGCGTATTGTTAACATTATCATATACTAGAGCAAGTAGTGGAACTGCAAGTTTCTATACTTTCAAAAGAACTTTACCAACAGTTTCAACTTTAATAACTTTAACTAATTCATCAATAAGTACAAATTCATTTACTACTGGTACTGTTTCACAAACAATTTATACATCAACTCCAACTTTATATACTTATACTGGAACAGCTTCGCATTTAGGTGGTGTTCAATTATATGATACTTATGGAAATCCTACACCTATTCCATCAGCTGTTCAACAAGTTGATAATATGTCACCTTCACCAACAACAGTTTCGGTTAGAACAATTTTCCCATATTATGTTGGTAAAGTTGGCCAAACAACAACTACGGCAAGTTTTGCAGCATCTGATGTAACTACATATGGAACACCATATGTTGCTCAATCTAATGTTGCTCTTAGTAATATAAACTTCAATACTAATAACGTTGAAAAGGGATTCTTAGCTATACCAACTGCTGCTGGTGACCAAACAGTTGTAACATATACAGCATGGGTAGATAATGTTGTACCTTCTAATAATGGTTATATACCGGGTGGAGCTGGATCATTATTCATAGGGTCACCATTTAATGTATCTGGTGTAGTTGTGAATGGAATTTCACATACTTATACAATTTACTTATTTGACTATCCTTCAAGTTCTTTAAATTCCTGGACGTTTGAGCCTTAATTTCAAAATAATAGGCTAAATTTTATTATATAGGTTACTATTATAAATATATAGAATAGTTATGAGTATAGTTTTTAATGAGAATTTTCAGATAAATGCACCTTTTGAAATAGAAGGCAGACTAATTGTTGATAGAGTAGAAGGAGCAACATTCTCATTAACATCTCTTATACCAAGTTACAATTACAGAAACATGATAGTTTTTGTAAGAGAGGTGAAAAAATTCTATTATCTTATAGATTCACCTTATGATTGGTTAACAAGAGGTGCAACTGTTAGTGATTGGGCTATTTTAGATTTCGTACCGGGTGGCGGTGGTACTGGACCTACAGGTCCACAAGGACCTACCGGACCACAAGGTAAACAAATGATATCATATTATGATACCAGTCAAACATTTGGATCTAATCAAAATGTATATTTAGTTGGCGCCAAGGGAGAAGCTAATAATGATTCTTCTGGTAATTCTGATGGTGTTTGGTGGATATCACCCGGGATGGTTGTATTCGTATATGGATATGGATATGCCTTAGTAGATCAAGTATTTGACGTTAATACAGGATACGTACAGTTAACAAACTTAGCATATCCCGGTAATACCGGATCAAGTGAGACTGTACCTTACGGTACAACAGTCTCAATGGGTGCCCTTAGAGGTCCTGAAGGTGGACCTCAAGGTATAACTGGTCCTCAAGGCCCAACTGGTGATGTTGTATATAATTTTACTGGTGCCACCGGTCCTACTGGTAATCAGGGTGAAACTGGCCCAACTGGTGCTCAAGGTGAAACTGGACCAACTGGTCCACAAGGTAATACTGGAACAACTGGTCCACAAGGTAATACCGGAACAACTGGTCCACAAGGCACAACAGGTCCTACTGGATATCAAGGTAATACAGGACCTACCGGATCTCAAGGTGAAACTGGCCCAACTGGTGCTCAAGGTCAAACTGGTCCAACTGGTGCTCAAGGTCAAACTGGACCTACCGGATATCAAGGTAATACAGGACATACCGGATCTCAAGGTGAAACTGGACCAACTGGTCCACAAGGTAATACAGGACCTACCGGATCTCAAGGTGAAACTGGTCCAACTGGTGCTCAAGGTGAGACCGGTCCTCAAGGTCCACAAGGGTTATCTCTAGATCCTGCAAATAGTTCAAGATGGATTGCAAATTATAGTAGTCCATTATCAGGTACCTTTTACAATTATCACCCCAATCCTTCTGTACAATTATTTTCAACTTTCTATTTATTACAATTTCCACAGAGTTCGGGATATAATGATATCTATGGAGCAACAATGACAGATTGGGTAAACCAACTTAATTTTTGGTCCACAGGCGGTATTATTAAAATAATTGATGTATTAGAGCCACAAAATTATGGAATTTATAATTTAGATACAGTTTCATCTGATCCAAATAGTTTCCCAAATAGATTTGGATTAGATTTCATTGCAGGAACTGGATCAATAGTTCAAGGTAAGACATATAATATATCCTATGTTTTAAACGGACTAAATGGTGAAACAGGTACACAAGGATTAACTGGATCAACTGGTCCTCAAGGTGAAACTGGACCAACTGGAGCACAAGGCCAAACCGGACCTACTGGATCACAAGGTTTTACAGGACCTACCGGCGCACAAGGTGAAACTGGTCCACAAGGTAATACTGGTCCAACTGGACCTCAAGGTAATACAGGAACAACTGGTCCACAAGGTACAACAGGACCTACTGGATTTCAAGGTAATACAGGACCTACTGGATCACAAGGTAATACAGGTCCTCAAGGACCTACTGGACCAACAGGAGCTACGGGTGTAGCTGGTGGGTGGACTTTAGAGTTTAATCTAGTTGATGGTGGTACATCACCTGCTTCTGGTAGTTTAGACTTATTGAATAGCTCATTTGGTGCAGCTGGAACTTTTACAAACTCAACAAAAATATATTTAAGTGGAACAGATAGACATTCAAATGATTTAAATGCCACTGGAACTATTTATGACTCGCTGATTTCTATAGCAAATGGTGAAACAATTCATATTAGAATTTTCGATTTAAATAACAGTGCCAATACATATTTTTATTCTTGTATTTTTAACTCCACTAATTTTTCAATATCTGGAGATGTATTACAAATTCAAAATGTTACTTATTTAGGCGGTGGTGGTAGTGATAACATAAGTGATGTATCAATAGTTGGATTTAGTTTAATGTTACCAAGGGGATCAAGCGGTGCTCAAGGTCCAACTGGACCAACTGGTGCTCAAGGTCAAACTGGTCCAACTGGTGCTCAAGGTCAAACTGGACCTACCGGACCACAAGGTAATACTGGATCAACTGGATCAACTGGTCCTCAAGGTGAAACTGGACCAACTGGTGCTCAAGGTCAAACTGGACCACAGGGAAATACAGGACCTACTGGACCACAAGGTAAACAAATGATATCATATTATGATACCAATCAAACATTTGGATTTGGAACAGCTGTTTATTTAGTTGGCGATAAGGCAGATGCTAATGGTACTGCACCAGGTAATGCAGATGGTGTTTGGTGGATATCAGCAGGAATGGTTGTATTCGTACATGGTTATGGATATGCCTTAGTAGATAGTGTTAATAATGCTGGTCAAGGTTTTATTAGTTTATCAAACTTAGGCTATCCTGGCAATACTGGACCAACTGAAACTGTACCTTACGGTACAACAGTCTCAATGGGTGCCCTTAGAGGACCAGAAGGTGGTCCACAAGGTATAACTGGTCCTCAAGGTCCAACTGGTGATGTTGTTTATAACTTCACAGGAGCTACCGGACCAACTGGTGATCAAGGTCCGACAGGTAATCAAGGTCCAACAGGTCCAACAGGATACCAAGGAAATACTGGACCAACAGGTAATACAGGACCACAAGGTCCAACAGGTCCAACAGGATATCAAGGCCCTACTGGACCAACAGGTAATACAGGACCACAAGGACCTACTGGAAACACAGGACCGACAGGGTATCAAGGCCCTACTGGACCAACAGGTAATACAGGACCACAAGGTGAAACTGGACCTACTGGTGTTCAAGGACCAACTGGACCTACTGGTGTTCAAGGACCAACTGGACCGATTGGTTCTCCTGGAGCTGGGTGTTTAATTTATAGAAAAGGTAATGCTAGTAATAATGGTCAGTTATCAACAAATTTAGGAGTTGGTCTAAATGATGTGACATCTATAACAAACATTGTTGTAAATAATACATCAATGTCTGACTACTTAGGTAACCCCTACTCTTATCAAAATGCTTCAGATTTTCTTGATACAATATCGATAGGTGATTTAATACAAATAACTCTTGCCGGATCTTACTCAACTTATGGTATTTATACAATTACAAATACTGCCACAGCTTCTACTAACCATCAATTCAATCTTAGTTATCTTTCAGGTATTGGTGATTTAACAACTACAGATAATATTATAGTGTGTTTCAATAGAAGAGGTCCTAGTGGTCCTGAAGGATCTGAGGGAAATTTAGGTCCATCTGGGCCAACTGGTTCAACTGGACCACAAGGAAATACTGGACCAACTGGTGCAGCTGGGTTTACAGGAACACCTGGTCCGAACTCACTATTTTATAATTATGGTAGTCCAGCAACATCAGGTAATTTCCAATTAAATAACTCAAGTTTTGCATCGGCGACTACAATACAAGTAAATTCCACATCTTTGTATGGAGGAGCAACAAATTGGTTAAGTGGAATTCAAGTTGGAGACACTATACAAGTTTATGGATCAACTTTTTCTAATTATGGTATTTATACTGTAACTAGTATAACAACAGTAGGATCTTATACACAATATGGAATATCATTTATTTCGGGTAATGGGTCTACAACAAATGGTCAAATTTATACAATTTCATATTTAAATCAAGGACCTACCGGTGTTCAAGGACCTACTGGCCCTACTGGAAATCAAGGCCCAACTGGACCAACTGGAAATCAAGGTCCAACTGGACCAACTGGTGTTCAGGGACCAACCGGACCAACAGGCCCAACCGGACCAACAGGTCCAACCGGACCACAAGGGTCAAAAGGATCAACAGGATCTTCCGCTAATGAATATGCGGTGAGAATAAGTTGGGAATCTCAACAAGTATCTAGTTATAGTATTGTAGCAGGGTTATCACCATCTGGAGCTTATTGGAATTATGAAACAGCTACAAATCCAGGAAGTCAAAGCTTCTTCACTTACTCGGCTAATACAATTTTCTTTACTGGGTTTGGATATGATACTCCCGGTGGTTCTAGTACCTATGCCGATGTAAATATCAAACTAGACCCAAATACAGCATCAACTGTAGAAGATATTAATAGAAACTTTAAGTTTATTCTTACTGACAACCTAAGAATTGAAAAGGGTAAAACTTGGTCAATAAGCACACCTCACCCTACAACTTTATCAAATGGTGACCCATCAACAGGAAGACTTATTCAATATGGTGAAGGTATAATTGAACCACAAGTTTTAGAATTTATTTGGAATCCATCAAGAAAAGCACTTGGAGCAGGCGCTACACACGGTGCATATGAACTTGTAAAATATGTAGTTGAGAGACCACTTAATGATGCAAATCAATCATTTGGATTTACAAGAGACTTTAATTGGGTTAAAAGGCAGGCAGGATTTGCAGTATCAGGAACAACAATTAATTCACCTGGTATAGGATCAAATGTAGTATTCCCAACAGGTACTATTCTGTTTATACACGAGTCATTCATATCTTGGGAATCTTTTTCATCAGATGGATATGATCCAGCTGGTTTCACGGTATCCTTCGGTCTTTGTGAATCTACACTTGTAGATGGTCAAATAGGACCAGAAATAACATCATTTGAACCAGATTTAGGATATTTTGGATTAGAATCTAGTTATGAAATGATCATTCCTAGTAGGAACATATTTGATTTTGCAACTGGTAGTATTTTTTATAGTAATTCACCAATTAGTATAATGAAGATATCTAAGCCAATGATGCTTTGTTTATCTGTAACCGGTGGATCAATAGATAATGGAAACGTATTTAAAATTGTTGTACCTTACATAATAGATGAGGCTCAAGTTGATGCATTATCTATAAGTCAATTATCAAATAATAATCCAAATTTAGATATTTACAATATAAATAAACTACATTGGAAAAATGATCAACAGGTAGATTATACTTTGACATCTGGTGGACCTACTGGACCAACTATTTACTATTATATTGATGATGCGTTTGACTCACCTGAATTAATTACAGTTACATTAGAACATCCTCAAGTAGCATTTGATGTTTATAAACATTGGAAATTTATACTACAAGACCATTTAAGAGTCGATGTTGGTGTTACTTGGAGTGTTGTTTATAACGGTGATAAACTTGTTGAATATAGAACAGGAACTATTGCACCACAAGAACTTGAATTCATATGGTCAGATACTGATAATACATATTCAGTTGTTAAAAAAGACTTAGAACAGCCATTTAGTGATAAATTGGTTGGTAGTTCATCTTTTGGTCACGACTTCTATTCTCATAAGAGAATGTTGAGAGCTTCCTATAAATATACACCTATGGATGTTGTATTTGTACTTGATTTTACTGGAAGTATGAACAATTATATTAACAACTTGAAGGCCGGTATATCAGATATTGTAGCACTTATTAAAGAGGCCTCAAATGATGACTATAGACTTGGTATTGTACTTTATGATGAAGAGGCGAATACAAGTCCTCCAGATTATAATTTACAATCTGGATATACCTCATTACCATCTGATTTAAAATTTTCTAAAACTACTACTAATGCAGATGGTAACACTTCAACACAATACATAACATGTGTAGCAACAATGTCACAAAATAATGAGGTTGGATTTTTGAACCAATTGAGTGTTGTAAATACTGTTAATTTCGAATTAGGATTTGGTAATAATGGTCCTGAACCTGGAGATTTAGCAATTGATCTTATAACTAATATTAGTGGTAGCTTTTCTACAGTTGGATTAGAGTCCGATGGATTTTTAGCTGGAGCATGGAGGGAAAATGCTTATAAAATAATTATCAACTTAACGGACAATGTACCCGGATATGACAGAGATCCTATCACTCTTAACCCAGCAACCACAGATGGAGCTTATATAATTAATAGAATACAAAATGTAATAAACCCAGGATTGGTAAATGGTGGTTATAAGATAATATATCTATATGGACCTGGTGCGGGCAACTACGATCCATATTATGCATCAATGGCCACTGAAACGGGTGGTATTATCGCAACATTCTCTACTGGTGGAGTAGGAGCAGCATTAGGTGCACAGAAAGGACTAGAACAATTAGTACCAAGACAAGGTGTGAGTGCAATATTCCCAGAAGGTTCAATTATCTTCGCAGAAGAGGCATTCATAACTGTTAATCAAAATATAGAATTTCCACCAGTTACAGCAGGAACATTCTCAATAGGTTTATCAGAAGCAACATCAACTGGTTTAACTGGTAGTTTAATACCAACGCAACCACCAATATCTAATTATCAACTGAGTGACTCATCAGAGATGTTCTTTCCTAAGAGACCAATATTGCAAGTTGCAACATCACAAGGTGGACTTATGACAGCAGACTCACCACTTAGTTTAATCAAGATTACAAAACCTGCTATGCCATTCATCTCTACTGGTTGGAGATTTGAACAAGATGGTGATATAACAATTCATATTCCTTATATGGTTGATAATCCACCATATGATGCTGTTAATAATCCACAGGCACCAACTGCATCAATATATGCAAGACCTACCATTTTAGGATATTCTCCACAATTTGATATAGGTGGTCAGGCAGAGTTTTTATCACTACCAGTTCCTAAAATAAATTTAAGTCCAGACATTGCAGGATCTTCATTTAATCCAACTATCAGTGTTTGGAATAGTTCTACAAATGGAATACACGCAACATATGCTAATGTTTATAGCGCTCCAGAATTAATTTCACAAGATTTTACAGACTACCATTTTGATGATCCCAATAAGAAGATTTTTATTGAAATGGTTCAATATAAAAAGAAATCAAGATCTAAGAATTCACCCGCAGCTTCGAATATAATGAAAAGCAAATCGAAAGGATTTGTTGTACAAAGTAAACAATTAGCAAATACTGGATTTGATACGAGTTTGCCGTGGGGAAATTTCTGGAATAGAGCTGGAGATCAATATGTATTTGGAGGTTCTCTTCTTGGAATTGATAGACCAAATCACTATGAGGTATATGGATGGACTGTTAGTACGTATCCGGTTTGGCAATATTTAACTGGTAGATATCAATTTGCTAATGTCTCATATAGAGATTTAACAAATACTCCGAGATTTTTATATACTCTAATTCCAATTTCAGGAAAACAAGGACTGGAAAATGATAATTTAGGTAGTCCATATGTTTGGAGTAGTAGCCACGCGTACTCTCCTTATTTTAGAAATTTGTATATCGCATTTAGATATATCCAATGGTTACCAAACGCAAATACACCATTTGGTCAGATAGTATCTGGTCCTTTAACAAAAACAATACAAGTTAAAAATTATTATTTCCCATTTACACCTGATTATGTGGCAAGTGGGTTACTAGGTGTTCCAGTTTGCGATCCAACATTAAAACCTTGGTGGAGTGGATATTATGGAGATAGTCAAGGAACTTACAATACACTACTAAAATGTGATTGGATAAATGCTCCAAGATAACATTATAGACTACAATACGTAATATTTTATATATATGAAAATAGTAAAAATAAAAAAATATAGATGAAAAATAAAGGGATGGTACACTTAACTGATATCTCTATTGGAGACATTAATATTCATATGGTGCCGTATTCGGTTGCTGAGGGATCAGTACCATCCCTATTTTTTTTTAATTAATTATGGCTAAACATCCTACAATATTAGATATTACAAATAGAGGTCGTCAGGCAGGCCATAATTATCCCTATAGAGATGTAGCAACGGTTTCTAGTGTAAATATCACCGGTGTTGATTATGAAGTAACTCAAAGAAACTATACTATTTTAGTCAATACAAATTCAAGTATAGGCATTACAATATCAATGCCTAGGATAATGTTAAATAATATCTATAATGGAAATCTTCAAAATAATATCTCCGCTAGTGGTATTCAAATTGATGAAGTCACAACAGGTAGAACTTTTGTAATTAAGAAAAATTCATCAGTCGGTAAAATAGATATTATACCATACTCAACCTCTCCTGCTCAAACAATTGACGGTTCTTCAGTTTTAACACTATCAAATTCTTTTGAATCAGTTATGTTACAAGCATTCGCAACTGCTAGTGGTGGAGTTTGGTTAAATTTATCAAAAACTACAGCTGTTGGATCATCACAATTCTTATCTTTACCTGTTCCAAAAATATCACTAACAAGTGCTCGTACTTTTCCAGAATCATTTGTTCAACAATCTATTACTATAAGTTCAATAGATCAATCCAGCATTCAATATCCTGGTCGTAATCAGTCTGATACATATCCATCAGCAACTCAAAGTTATTTACTTAGTCAACCAATCTTAGATACAATGGATCTAACTGATTATCACTTTGAAGACCCTAATAAGCCAATTTTTTTAGAAATGTTACACTATTCTCAGAAAAGAAGAGGAAGAGCTGATAAATTTCAAAAAAGTGGATGGAGAGTAGCACCTACATATTATGTTACTCATCAAGGTCCCAATCCATCACTACCATGGGGTACAAATTTCTGGACAAGAGGTGGTTTACAAACATATTACAGTAGTCCATTTGATGGACTCAATGGAACATATTCATTACCAGTTGATAGGCCAAATCATTTTCAAATAACTTCATATACATATAGTAGACATGATATTTATCAATATCTAAATGGTAGATTTAAAATGTATCCAGTTGCGTATAGAAGTTTATCGGCTGTGTATAATCCTAGTCCAAATCCTTGGGACTATCTAAAAACACTTGTTCCTTGTGGAAGGGTTAAAAACTGGAATCAACCAACAAATAGATTTGGATATTCAACCTACTATAGACCACTATACATAAGTTTTAGATATATACAATGGATACCAACTGCAAACAATGGACTAGGACAAATAGTATCTGGTCCAATGAGTCCAATCATAGCAGTAGGAGGTTTTAATTTTCCATTTATTCAAGATCCTATTAATAGTGCACAAGAAAATAAACCGATTGTTTATATAAATCAGGATTGGACAACACCAGATTTATTAGCATTACCTTATAATACAATCACATCTACACATATGATTGAAAATTCTGCACATTTATTAAATTGCAGTTGGGGACAAAAAAGTATGGGAAGATAATATATAAAAATATGATAGTATTTAAAAATAAAAAATTAAACATAAAGGAGGGACTTAGTTCGCGAGTTATTCTATTTGAATTTTTCCTAGTACCAATTACCCAAGCGGTCGCCCGTGGTATATCCGACAGGATGTATGTAGCTCATAGTTCCTCCTACTTTTTAAAATAATTAAACAAATATATAAAAAATGGGTCGTTATCCTTACATAAAAGATTTTACAATAAGAAGCATTGATGCTACTGAAGTTGCATGGGGTAGCACTTCCTCTGGGTTAACATCATCGTCAACTCTCAGATACTTTGATTATCAAGTAACTCTTGACCCTAACTTGTTAGCAGTAAGACCCGTATTGACACAAACTTTAATGGTTGGATCTTCATCATTTACAGCTAGCTCAAATGCAAATAAGAGTATTTGTAATGGTATAATGATGGGTTATAAAAATTCATTAAGAAGCCCAAATAATTCAGTTTCTATACTTGGTGGTTGTTGTAATCAAATCAATTCAATTTGTAGCTGTGGTGCTTCTATAATAGGTGGTCAAAAAAACATAATTGGAGTATCGGCTAGTTCTTGTAGGTCATATAATTCATCTATATTAGGTGGTCAAAATAACACCATAGATTCAATTTCAAAAAATTCATCTATAATATCATCTTGTGGCGCAACTATCTCCTTCAGTAACTATTCATCTATAATAGGTGGAAAGTTGAGCATGATTTGTGACAGTGGTGGTTCAGTTATATTAGGAGGTGTCGGTGGAGCTTTCACTGACTATGGAAACGTTCCAAGTAATAGAATTACTGGTGGTTGTAATAATATACTAAGTGGTGGATACTATACAAAGGGTACTTTTGTAACATATAATATTGGCAATTCTATAGAATGCTCATCTTCATCAGTAGTTTTAGGTGGATACTATAATAGAATTTGCCCAGCAGGTGGATTAGAATGTAATAATTCTTTTTCATCTATTATAGGTGGATTTAAAAATTATTTAAAAGGTGGTAGAGTATCATCTATATTAGGAGGGTGTTTTAATACTATACAATCAAGATATAGTAATATTACTGCTGGATCTTGTAATTCAATATGCGGCGGTGCAACACAATCGAGTATAATATCCGGACAATGTAATACTATTTGTTCTCGTGGTCAATATTCTCAAATTATTAACTCATGTAGATCTGCAATAGGTGAAAAAAGAGGATTAATAATTAACTCAGAACTATCATACTTAGGTCCAACAGAATCTAGTAGTAAACCAACCTTGAATGTTCAGGGAAACATGATTATAAATTCCCGTTGCAGTATAATATCTGGAACAGGTGGTGAAGTAAACTTTATTTTTGGTGGAAACAGTCACAGAATTACTTCAACGTCTTCCTTATCAAATGTGCAAAATTCTGGTATAGTTGCTGGAAGTAATCATTGTATAAGTAAATCATCAACATCATTGATATTAGGAGGTAACGCCAATTGTATATCGAACTCAGGTAATTCAGTTATTGTAGGTGGTGAATTTTTATCACTAAATACTGAGGATAAGGTAGTATATGTTCCTAAGTTAAAAGTTAATAACGTAGAACAAATTGGAAATACACACAGTAGAGTTTTAATTTGGGCAAATGATGAATATGTTACGTATAGAAGTTTAAGTGATTTGGGAATTCCACAAAATGGAATTACAGGATCAACTCCACACTATATTAATTCATCTTGGACCTGGTCAAATGTGAATATCTATAACGATGGAAAAAGAGTAGCTATTGGAGCAACCGCACCGGGTACAGCAAGTTCTACTTTAGAGGTAAAAGGATCCTTAGCACTAGCAATTAAATCTGTAGGTGCGACAACATCTAGTAATTTAACGGCATATACACTAACAATAGATGACTTTACTGTATTAGCTTGGGGAGGAGTTACAATATCACTTCCTCAGGTAAGTGCAGCAAAAAATAGATTGTATGTAATTAAAAAAATGAATCAAGCTACACAATCTTTAGTCGATATAACACCATTTGCAGGAGACAATATAGAAGGTTATGCTGGTGGCATACAATTAGTTAACCAGTATGATTATAATATTCTTCAATCAGATGGTTACAAAATGTGGATTAAACTTGGTGGCGCTGTTGGCTTTAACCTATGATGACCATAATAGATTTTTTATTTAATTTTATTCCAGATATTATACTATTAGGTGGTCCTTTCTGTGTTTTTGCTGGAATGGGAACTGGTTCAAATACTGGAAAATTAAACTTCAAACAAATTTGTAGTGAAGGTGGTATAACAGTGGCAGTAACCGAATCCACAAGTTCACTAGACATAACATCATCTGGTGGAGGTGGTGTCGGAGTTGGATCAATATTAACAAATAAAATAGCAACAGGAATAGGAACTGGTATAACTCCATCTAGAACAGGATTTTGGCCAAACTCAGGAGGTGGAGTAGGAACTTGGAACACTCGAAATATTTATGGAGTTTCTATAATAGGATCTTCTAAACCACCAACTTACAATTCAAATGTAGTATCTTGTTCAGATAAAAGAGGAATGATAATCGGAGGTGCTAGTAATTATGTCGGGCCTTACTCATATAACTCAGTAATAGTAAATAGTTTTAACAGCAATCTTGTATATTATTCCGGAAATATAGACTCTTCCATAATACTAAATAGTCAAGATAGTCAAATAACAAATGGATGTATGAGTTCAATTATTAACTCAACATCTTCCTATATAAAAGATAAAGGAACTGGCAATTCTATCATTGTTAATTCTGAAAGTTCTAAAATTTGTCCAATTTCTCCATCATTATATAATTCATTTAATTCTATTTTTAATTCAGAATGCTCACAAATATCAGACTCATATTGGTCTTCAATAATGTCTGGATGTTGTAACTGTTTACGCGGTGTTAAAAGTGGTTCCATTTTTAATGGGTTCTTCAATTGTATAAGAAATAGTGATACAGATGTATGGTCATATGCCAATTCTATAGTAAATGGTGTATGTAATCGTATTTATTGTGGACAATTCAATAGTAATAATATTTTTAATGGTTGTAAAAACTTCATGGTCGGAAATAATAGAAATAATATTTTTAATGGCAATTCTATTATAAATGGTGATAGAAATCGCATTTGTATGGACCTACAAGGAGGCGCTACCTGTTATTCAAGTATAACTAATGGTGTTGGTAATTGCTTAAAATATACAAATCAGTCAACAATAATGGGTGGTTATTGTAATCAAATAATCTCAACATCAAAAAACTCAACAATCTCAAGTTCTCGATGCTCGATCATATGTTGTAGCGAACAAACATCAATTTTAGGTTCTTTAAATTCAAAAACTAGACTAGTCGATAATTCGACAATAATAGGTGGTTATACTTCTTATATTTGTAATACAAACCAATCATCAATTATTACTGGAACTGGTTCTGAACTTCTGGGATATGGTAAAGTAGGAATAACTATTTTAGGAGGATATAGTAATAAAATTTGTAATTCTGGATATTCAGTTAATGTATCTTATAAACAAAATTGCATAGATGGTAATAATCCAATTTGTCATAACTTTTTGCATGGAATAAGATCGAATACAATGAACAGATCTAGATTTACTTCAATAATTGGTGGATATGAATCTAATTTGACTACGCAGACATTGTACAGTTCAATTATAGGTGGTGATAAGGGAACAATGTCTGCTGATTGCCTTTCATCTATATTATCTGGATATAAAAACAAAACATTTAACAACTGTACATCTTTAATAGTTGGTGGTGCAAATAATTATTTATGTGCTAGTAATAGTTCGGCGATTCTTTCATCTTGTAGTAGTGTATTATTAAACACATCAAATACGGTTTTAGCAGGTAGCTGTAATTGGAAATGTTCAACAGGTTCTTGTCCATTTTTATCAAACACACTATATGTTTGCCAACTTCAAATGTTTGGAACTGCCTCTACATCTAGTCCTTTTTGTAGTGGAATTACTTGTACAGGTATTACCACTATTTCACAGATAGTAGTTTGTAGAGGCATAGTTGTATCAATAACACCTTAATATATACAATATGGATTTAATTTTTTCAATATTTGAAGGTATTTTAATGGCAGCTGGTCCATTTTGCGTTTTTTCAGGAATGGGAACAGGATCAAGAACTGGTAATTTATCTTTTAGAGGATTCACATCAAGTGATAATTCAGTTACAATAATAGATGGACCAACTAATATTACTTTTTCAGCAATTGGATCTGTTGCTGATATAAAAATTGATAATTTTGAAATAGCATTTGGCGGACTTACTGGAACAGGACTAACATCATCAAGCGCCTGTGTATTTACAACTACTAATAGAACTGCAATTGTTAATATAGATACCTGGAATACCTGTAATTTTGGACCTTATTCTGGTAACAATTCAAGTGGTCTTTTTTTTGACACATATCTTAGTTGCATTACGGAAGCTGGTGGTGGTGGAGGTGTTAATTTAGTAACGATAGGTGGTAAAAGAAACTGTTTTATTGCTGATAGTGGAGTGAGAAATAAAAGAAATGTAATATTGGGTGGTCAGAAGAATTTAATTACAAATTCTGGCTATGCCACAAGAGATAATACTATTTCATCTTCTTATGAATCAAGAATCGGCATTGGATCTAATGGGTCTACTATTGTATCATCAACTAGAGGTTATATATCAAGGTCGAATAGATCATCAATTATTTCTTCGAGAAATGCAGTAATAGGTCAACAATATGTAAATACTTGTAACAAGTATAACACTATACTATCATCTAATGGGGGAAGTATAGGATTATCATATGGGTTAGGAGTAGGAACTGCTTACAATGTTTCAAACACTATAATATCTGGTGATAGTAATTATATTACTAATTATGATGTTCTAAATAATGGAACTACTAATAATATTTTTTTCGGAACAAATAATAAAATGTTTGGAGACTATGCGGGAAGAAATTTACATACATCAAATACTAATTTAATAAGTGGTGTCTATAATAAAATTAGAAGTAGTAGAAGTGCTATAATTTCCAGTAACGCTGCATGTATATGTGATTATGTAGGATATTCAACATCATCTGAATTATATAATAATTTAGTTTTATCATCCTTTAAAGCCACTATAACAACCGCTGCATATTATACATATTACAGTTATATTAATAAGCAAAATTCTATAATTTCATCCGAGTGTTCAACAGTGTGTAATTATGGATACTATTTTCCTACTAGAAATTCAATAATTTCATCAAATCAAGTCCGAACACTTGGTTATTGCAATAATATAATTAGTTCTAGCTTTTTAGACTCTAAAAATTCAAAAAATTCAATAATTTTAAGTTCTAGAGGAACCAGTATTCAAATATTCTCTGATGAGGGAGGTTACAATTCACTCATATCAAGTAGTGGTAGTTGTGTAGGTAATACATATAATAGTACTGTTATTTCAAGCCTATGTTCAAAATCTTGGGGAGGAAAAGGACAACCAATAGCTGTAGTAGCATCAAAGTCTTCTTGTGTTGTGTCCGCACAGGGTGTTATAATATCATCACATGCATCATCAGTTTGTTCATCAAAAAATAGTGTAATAATATCATCAAAAAGCTCCTGTATTTGTTCAGGTAATACAAGCTCTATTATAATATCATCTGGAGGATCTTATATAAATGAATCATTCGCGAATTCTATAATATCGGCATGTCTATCTTCTCAAATTTATTCTCGATCATCTACTATTTTGGGTGGTTGCTGTAATACTATTTGTAATAGTAATTCTTCAACAATAATTGGTGGTAATTGTAATAAAATAGATTCTGCCTCTTTCTCAGCAATATTGGGTGGTGGTGCGATTATACTGACTCAAAGTAATACTGTAGCAGTTGAGAGTTTATTTATAAAAGATTGTTTTTTTGTAGGTCCAACATTAATAGGAATCGATGGAACATGGGTTTGTAGTTCAAATACTGTGGGAATTTGTAGAGGTATTGTTACTTCACTATCGTAATTAAATATATATAAATTATGTGGGAATTAATTGAAATATTACCAGATTGTATCTTTTTTATGGCCTCTATTTTAGGAGGAATGGGAACCGGAAGCAACACAGGAAAAATATCTTTTAAGAAGATATTATCTGCTGGAGATTTAGAAATAACTGAAAGTGACACATCACTAACTTTTAATATAGTATCTGGAAGTGGTCAATCTATAGGTATTCCACAAAGTCAAATGGTATTTGGTAATACAGTATCAGGTATAACATCATCAGTGAGGTTCATAACAAAAGCTGGTCAAAATAGTGGCGGTGCTACCAGCTATACCTCTGCATATGGCAATAGTCTATACGGATTTGGAAGTATAATAAACTCACTAAATGGCGCCGGTGATACTACTGTTGGTGATAAATCATTAAATGTTAGTTCTTTTAATAATTGTCCTTGTAAATCATTAATATTAGGAGGTGGTAATACAATATGCACAACATCTTATTCTATAATTATAGGTGGATTTACAAATTCTATTTATGGTCTTGGTAATAATTCAGCTATTGTTGGGGGATATTATAATAAAATCGGGGCTGGGAGTAAGTTTTCAACTATAATGTCTTCGAAAAATTCTAAAATTTTAGCCTCTTCTGTAAGATCTAGTATAATTTCTAGCTATGATTCTTCAATCTACTCATTTGCCAGAGAACACCACTCTATTATATCCAGTAACAATGGCTCAATCAATTTATATGATGGTGTTGGATGTGATAAATTTAATCTTATTCTATCCTCTGAAAACAGTAGGATTCAAAATTCTGGAACTGTTACACAAAACTGTAATAGAAGTAATCAAATTCTAGCATCATCAACATCTTGTATAAAATCTTGTAGTCCAAAAAATTCTTATGAGGGTTTTTTAAAATTCAATACGATTGCTGCTAGTATGCAATCATCCATTATATCGGCTAGTCAATCGGGTGGTTTTAGTAGTAGTTACAATTCTATTTTCTCAACAGAAAATAGCTGTATATCTGGTGGAAGTTTTAATACAGTATTAGGTGGTTGTTGTAATAAAATTTTAAATTCTCCAGGACTAACTACTTGCGGTCTTAATACTGTATTAAACAGTGAATGTTCGAATATTTTTAATTTTCAAAATTCCACAATAGTTGGATCTTATAAAATACAAAAAACCACATCAAACCAGAGAATTAAAAATGTGACACTTATTAATGAAAATCAGAATTGTGTTAGTGATAATACTTACTATTCTATAGGAATTGGTAGTATGTGTAGTGGAATAAAGGGTAGTAGAAGTTCTATATTAGGTGGATATTTTAATTGTATTCTTAGTAGCTGTAGCTCTATAATTGGTGGTTGTAAAAATACTATTAAAGTTTCGAGTGGTGTTTATGAAACATGTGAGATTAATACAAGTGGTAGACTTATTGTATCATCAATAACAACAACTGCTAGTTTCTTCTCATTAGCAACTAATAATTCTATTTTTTACTCATTAAGCTCCGGCATTGGCGGTGAATGTAATAAAGGTGCAATCAGTGTAATTAACCCATACACCTCATATGAAGAAGGAGGATTTAGAACAACCGCTGACCATTCAGTTTTAATTGGTGGATGTTGTAATAGTAGTTTTTCAAATAAATACTCATCTGTTATAGCAAGCTCATTTAAATCAAAAATTTTTAATTCTAAGAACAATATAATAATTGGTGGATTACAAAACACAATAAGTTCCAAAGGTCAGTTTTACCACGTTGATGATAGTGATCTTTGTAATAGATCTAATAGATCTTTTATTATAGGTGGTGAATTAAATAGGCTAAGAAATGGTGAGCTGACACAAAACTTCATTACTGATGGAATTATGTGTTTAGAAAATTCTGGTGTAATTGGTGGACGTTGTAATCAATTATTTTCCAGCTATACTTGTAATTCTCTTATAATAGGTGGTTCTGGTCTTACATCTAGTAAATCCAACACATTGATTATTCAAAGCTTATTGATATCGGGAACACTTAGTACTAGTCCATCAAGTGGTGTAATTTGTTGTGGTATATCAGGAACCTTTAATAATATAAAACTATTTACTTTTGTAAATGGTATAGTTACTAATGTTGTGTAATAACCACTTATATTCTACAGCAATGATCCCCAATATTCATATATTGAATTACTCAAATCTTGAGACATTTTGTCTATTTTCTGAATGATTTTACATATTTTAAACTCTAAAGAATCTTTACTCAATTGTGTTAAATTTGAATTAACATAATCCAATTCCTCTTTAGAGTTCAAGTTAGATAGTTTGGCTTTTAATTTTTGCAAACTTCTTCTTTCATTATCAATAGATATTATTTCTTCATAGAAGTTATAATTTTTACTCATAAATATTAAATCTGACTCTGACATCATATTAACTCTTAGATAATATAGTAGATTGGCATTAACTCCAAGCGATGAGATATGACCTGGTTTAATATTTGAATTTTCCACAATAGTATTAATAATATCCGATTTTTGCTTGAACTGAAATTCCATTTTTAAAAAACAAATATCGGTCTTATCGACTATACCTTTGTTTAAAAATATTTCTATTTCATCTTTATAGTCATTATTCACATAGACTATCTCACCAATACTATGACCTCCACTTAGGGTTAAAGTGTAACTATCTGTGTTATCTACTAAATATGAATTTGACTCATTAAGATGTTGAAAGAAATCAAAAAGTGGAATCAATCCCACATCATCAACTGAGCGACTAATTACAGTCAAATATGCCCAAAGTATCTCATCATAATTTAAATTTTTTAAAAAATCGTTATTTGAATTGTTACAAAAATTGTATAAATTGACAAATTTTTGATAAATTTCTTTAGCCTTAACATATATCTTTTCTGAGAAACGTGGAAACTTATTTTCTGAAAATAAAAATATAGGATGTTCTTTATAAGATTCAAGAGGTGGTAAGAGTTGAAAGTAGTTATTAAAAAATGAGTTTTCACTTTTTAATTCAAATAATAAGGCTAATGAAAGTTTATTTTTAAAATCCATACCATTAAAATCAATTCCTATTTGAGATTTTTCAGGACTAAGAATAAGATTTTTATTTATTAAAAATAGTTTTTCATTGTCCAAATTAGTATTACATACAATAGAAAGTCTTGAATCTGATGTTGGTACTAATGACAATTTATCATTTACATATCCACCATTTTTATTTATCCAAGATTTTAAATTTTCAAAAGAGTTCATTAATTGTTCCATCATACTTTTTATACCTTTTTTATCATTTGTAGTTTAAACATATCTATTTAAAATTGATATATTTCCTATGAATATATATGCACAAGAGTTTAAAGTTTCTCAAATAGAAAGAGAAAAAATTAAAGGTCAAAAGTCAATGACTATTTGGATGTCTGGATTATCCGGATCTGGAAAATCTACTATCGCTAGTCAATTAGAAAATTCATTAAATCTTATGGGATATCACACATATATTTTAGACGGTGATAACACAAGACTAGGTTTAAATAAAAATCTTGGATTCTCAGAAGAAGATCGTATTGAAAATATCAGAAGAGTTTCAGAGGTATGTAAATTAATGAATGACGCTGGAATTATTGTTATTTGTTCATTTATCTCACCATTTCAAAAAAATAGAGAACAAGCAAGTCAGATAATTGGTGAAAAATTTATAGAAGTGTTTATAGATGCTAGTCTTGAAACTTGTGAAACTAGAGACCCAAAAGGACTTTATAAAAAAGCAAGAGCAGGTGAAATAAAGGACTTTACAGGAATTTCTTCACCGTTTGAAATACCAACTGGATGTTTAGTTTTAAGAAATAATAACTTAGAAGATTTGGATCGTAATATCAAAACCCTAATAGACTTAGTAAAAGACTATCAAGAAAAAAATAAAAATTAATATGTGGAATAAAGTAAATCATGGTGGTGAACCCACTAAAAATCCAGATAAAAAATATGCAATCTTTGTAGGTAGATATCAACCTTATCATTTTGGTCATATTGAATTAATTCAACAAAAATTAGATCAGGGTATACCTGCTTTAATTATGGTTCGTGATATTGAACCAGATGAAAAAAATCCATTTACAACCGAACAAACAGTTGAGATGATTAAAAAATATCACTCTGCAAAAGGTGATGATGTTAAGGTGATGATTATACCAGATATTGAATCTGTAAACTATGGTAGAGGTGTTGGATATGAAATTAACGAATTTACTCCACCTGATACTATCGGATTTATATCAGCAACTAAAATTAGAGAGTCTATTAAGAATAGTGATAATTCATGGAAAAGTATGGTTGATAGTTCAATACAAGAAGATGTAATAAAATATTTATCACAATATCATGAGTTCTAAAACATATCAAATTAGATTCAATACTCAATCAACAGATGATTCCAACCGTTGGAGATTAATTGATGATGGAAAGGAAATATTAGTATCTGATATAATAATTGATGCAAAAACTTATACAACAAAAGATTATATTGAAGGAGTGGGTGATAAGTGGCATGTTAGTTGCACGGGTGAGTTAGAAGTAAATAACGGCATTGCTCATATTACTGTCAAAAGACAGGACAATTCACTTAAAAGACACATTTTAAAAACAGTATCTTATAGAATATTAGGAACTTTAACAACAGTTTGTACTGCCTACTATTTCAGTTCTAATTTAGCACTTTCATCTGTAATAGGTGTGGGTGAATTATTATTAAAACCTATATTATATTTTTTACACGAAAGAGTCTGGTATAAATTCGGAAAAATTAGATAAAAAAAAATAGGAGTTTAAGCTCCTATTTTCCAAAATTCTGTATCATGTAACTTTTGATACCAACCTTCACCGATAATTTCTTTAGCCTCAGATTTAGCTGGTAAAAGTTTACCTGTTTTAATTTCATGTAGATCTGATCCCCATCCATATCCGGCATCATTTTCTCTGATTACTTGATCAATATTATTGAAATCATGGTTATAGTACTCTTCACCTATGAATTCATATAATTTTTTGAACCATTCATTTGGATTAGATGTCCAACTTTCATAAGGAAAGAAGAATATTCTATCGCCTAATCCTCTTTGTATTGTATCTAAAATTGATACATAAGGTCGACCCAGCACTCCCTCATCTGAAGTCCAAACACCAATACGACCATCTAAAGTTTTCATTTGAGTATTTGAAAACTCACCGTGTATTTCACCATCTGCTCTATTTTTTCTAAATAATTTTTCAAAACTAGTGCAAATATCCTCTAAATTTCTAACACAGGCTATTATTCTTGCCTTTTTACCTGTTACTTTCTCTACAAATTCAATATGTGATGTCCACCCCCTATTTTTATCAAAAATTACACCTCTATCTGTGTTATGATAATTTTGCATAATAGATCTAATTACTCTCCATTTATCCTGACCATCAGGATATGAATTGTGACCTTCTAATTTATTCCAATTATCTCTAACTTGCAGCATCAACTCTAAAAATGATGAAGTAGCTGTTGTTTGGAAATTTGGATTTTGTAGAAGTATATTTGTTAATAATGTTGACCCACTTCTTGGAAGACCACCAATAAAATTTATTTTTCTCATAACTCAATTAATCTATTAATTATTTCTTGTGAATCAAAAATTTTCAATCTATCATATGGAAACTGTATTGGATGTCCACTGATGTCAAAATCTTCCAAATATGAAGAGTGATAAGTGTCATGAACTGGCTCGACATTTGGCTTGATATTTATATTTGAAGAGTATCCTAAAACATTTGAACTATTTCCTATCCAACAAACTACAGATCTAACATCTAAAGCTGCTGAAGCATGTTGCGAAAAAGAATCAATTAATAGTCTTTTTTGAGATATTAAAACTGATCCTAAAATTTCTCTAGTATCAAGAGTCAATCTATTACAACCTTCAATTAAATCCTGTCCTTCATATCCTATTTGGTATATATGATAATCATTTCTAAAATAATTGACAATATCTAATGAGTTTTGATAGGGCAAATCTCTATACCAAGAATATGGTCTAGAATTACCACCTCCACCATTTGTATGTAAAATAAAAATAGGCTTTTCAACATTTTGAAGCATTTTAAGCTTTAAATACTCCATTTCTAAAGGAGAAAAATAAAGTCTCGGTGCACTACCATCCCAAGTAATTCCACATAAATCACACCATATATTAATTAAATGTTTTTTATTTAGAATATAATCTTGAGCATAGTATGGCTCGTGTCTAAATATTTTTACATCTTTTTTAAATATGTAATTTTTATAGAAATTCGCAGTTTGACCAAATGGATAAACCTGATGCACATTTGGGTTATTAAACCAAACCTGTGGCCAAGCTGAAACTACAACTATATTTCTTTCAGGATCTGATTTTTTTAATGATGATATTACAGCAGTAGCTAATATATTTTTACCGATGCCTCCTTCAATGTGAAAAATTGAATACATTATTTGATTTTACTTTTTTTTTATATGCAAAATCAAAAATAAAGTTGGTTTATTGTATATTATACAAATATTTAATTCTATTAATAACATCAGTGTCAGTCCATTGACCAACTGTATCATATTCATCACCAGACCATAAATCTATAGGGAATAAACAACTTTCAAAGAAAACTCTTATTATTTTATCCTGTGGTCTATCAACCATTCTAGCTATAACTAACTCATTATTAAAAGTTTGTGACCTCTCACCCTTTGTTATTGTCAATTGTTCTTGAAGTAATATTCTCATAATTATTTTACTTTTTAGTATTTATTAAGAATATAAATATTGCTCGTATTTAATCTCATCATTTAAATTAATTTGAATACTCGATTCCTTGTCACCTGTTTTGAAAGTCACAACTACTAAATTCATTATATCTATGCTATCATCATTTAATAAATTTTCAATTAAACTTTCTCTCTGATCCTCTTTTGATAACTTAGGACCAACTTCAATTTTTAAATCAGTATTATATCCGACTTTTCTTCTTACAAAATTATGTATTGCCTGGTAATAAGCATTTTCATCCTTTCTGTAATTCTTAAACAAGAAAACTGCAAATATTATAATTCTTGTTACATAATTATGGTTAATCCTTTGAACATCTAGCCTCACGATAAAATAGTATCAATTTTTTTTTCTCTAACTTGAGTGTGTGTTAATAAGTTCTTAAATTCAAATTTAGAATAGCAATTTTTACAACTACAATCATCATTTAAGTCTGCATAAACATTCATAGAAAAACACTTAGGACAATGTAATTTAGCAATATTAATTCTATTAACCTCTCTTGTAAAAATATTATTATATACTGGACTATTCATTTATTTTAATAATTATTTTTTTAATAACAGTTTCAATATCACCTGGTTCTATTATAGTATAGTCTATATCATTATCTTGTATGAGTTTTAAATAGTTATTATCAACACCAATAGCTTCTTTTAATGTCTGAACTCTTCCATTTTCTTCATAGTCTAATTTACGAGTTAAATAGAAATTTAAAGTGTTTAATTTCCAAAATTCTGATATGACTAATTTTTTTAATGCTATATTATTTGTTTTATCATACACAATTGAGTTCAAAAGTGGTGAGTCAGTTATTACAACATCAACCTTACCTAAGAGTCTATGAACCCTCGCATGTTGTTTACCAAATATATAAATTTGATTTTCCAACTTTTTATAACTTTCCTCCCAAACCATATCCTTAGCATATTCCGTTGCCATTTCACAGTCCACACCCATCACTTTAAGTTTGGCAAATACCAATGCACAAAGTGTTGATTTTCCAACACCAGGACCACCAAATAAATTAATAACAATTGTTTTTTTCATATTCATGATATGAAAAAATAACACAGTAGTTTTTGTAAACTTCAGTGTAATACAAGTATATACATGTATATAAATTAATATTATGGCAAAAGATAAAATGATGAGTCTTAGAATCCCAGAGATTCTTATTGAAGAATATAAAAAATTCTGTGAAGAGAATTCCTTTACCATGTCAAAACGACTCAGAAAACTAATGGAGAATGATTTAGATCGTTGGAGAAAATATAAATACGATCAAAAGAAGTCAGAATCTCAAAGTTCAGATTAATATATAATTAGTGAAACACTTAAAAGTATTTGAATCATTCTTACCAAGAAACCAACATTTTAAAAATATTTGTTGGTATAATGCTGAAATTGGTGATATTTTACCGGAAGAAGATGTATATCAATATGTCCAGTCAATACACGATGATTATGAATCAGCATTTGTTGATGGTGATTTAGGTGATAGAATAGAAGAATTTGAAGAATATGAATTAAAAATTATCACAATTAGTGAAATTGATATAGATGAATTTTCACTAGACACATCTAAAATGAGAGATTATATCAAGGAATATAAAAAGTCTAATAACTACCCACCAATAGTTTTAAGTGATGAATATAGAATTATAGATGGAACACACAGAGTAAATGCACTTGAAAGAATTGGGTTAAAAGAAGTAAAAGCCTGGGTTGGAATTAGTAATTCATAATAATAACCTCTGTGGTTACCTTATCTCCTTTTCTTGAAACCTTATTATAGTCAAATTGTAATTCCTTATATCTATAACCATCACTGATTAACTTATCTAACATCCAACAAGTTTTTCCATCATGGTATAAAACACCCGAAACCATAAATGATGAACCCCTTTCATCAATTGATTTTAAGTAGTTATAGAGCTTTATATCGTCATCTTCCTTCCAAAAGGCGTTATACCCAGCTTCTGAGATTTGCTTTCGTCCAATCGTTCCATTCTCATTTTTAATTCTTCCATATGGTGGATCGGCATAGATCATAATCTTATCGGAAGATATTTCAATATCATTAAAAGTTACTGACTTAAATCTAATCTTATCAGAATACTGACGAATATGATTTGTGAATGTTTCTACCTTTTTATCAGTATTTGGATTCCAACCACGGTCACCGTATGTCTGATTATATTTGAAACTCTGATTAAATCTCATCATATTGTTAGTTGATGATAACATAAGTGCCCAAAGTTTAGCAGGTGTTGGATTCGAGTTATAATCTTCTCTAAGTTTCACAAATGCTTCTTGATTCTTTTTACCAGGACATAAACCTTTAGTCTCAGCAATTATATCATCTGAATTTAAAAGAGATTGATGAATACCAACTAAGTCTTTAATAACATCATTAGCAACTACTTTTTCATATTTATCTACTACATTGGTATAAATAGAACCACCACCAGTAAAAAGGTCAACAAAATAAGGTTTTGTATAATCCATTTCCGGTAGTAGTTGTTCAAGTAACTTAAACTTCGAGCCGGTATAATTAAATGGGGTTTCTATCATTTTTCCAATTCTTTTAATAGAGTATTTATAAGTTCTTCTTCAATTGAAGAGTCGATGCCGGAATATTGAGATAAATCGTACGACATATCTGTCCATTCACTTCTTAACTTTCTTGTTTCCGCATTAATAACTTTAGAAGTCCATCTTACTCTACTTTTCGATGCCCTAATCTTTTTAATTAAATCTCTAATATCATCATTTTGATTCATTGTCAGATTCTTTTTTAAGTTGTTCAAGTAGCTCAAAATCTACATCAAATTTGGCACTATCACTTGCGCTCTTAACCCATTGATTAATACGATTTAATCTTTTAACTTTTTTTATTTCTTTTATTAAATCATTTAAATCCATTATTTGGAAGAGGTCTGCACATTATAATTCATTATTAATAATTCAGTTCCTTTAGTTTGTGATTTACCAGATTTGGCCATAGCGGCTTTATAGAACTGTTTACTTTCCCAACGGTATTGATCTTTTGGAAACCAAACAGATAACTGTGGAAAATCATAATAACTAAGTGAAAACTTACCTTTAGCTGATTTTAAAGATATTGCCAATCTTTCGTGTGTCTCTAAACCAAAATCATGATTTGCGTAATAGTTCTCGGTAGAATAATAAGGAGGATCACAGTAAAAGTAAGTACTTGGTGAATCATATTTTTCAATAACATCTTGAAAGTCCATATTTTCACAAAAGTCAATTTTATCAAAATATGATTTCCATTTAGAGTCTTCTAACTTACCTTTGAATGAATCAAACTTTGATTTATACTTACCCTTTAAGTCTATAAATTTAGATTTTTCAGGATTAGTACCTGACCAAACTTGACTTAACACATAAGCATATTTTGAAGCTGTGTGATAATCTGGTGTTGTAAGATCAACTGCGAAGTCAGTTGCAAATATTTCAGTTTGAAATTGTTCAAAAAGTGATTTATCTTGTGATTTATAATCTTTGATTATTTTAGAAAATTCGTCGTGATTTCTAACACAATTGAAAAGGTTAACATTCAATGGATTAAAGTCATTATATACTACCTTTTTAAGGTTAGGATATTTTTTCATTTCCATTTTGAAAAATACCCAGAACATTCCAGAGAATGGTTCTACATATGTTTCTATATCACCAGGAATATATTCTCTAATCCAAGTCCCTATTTTGCTCTTGCCACCAATATAAGATAATGCCATTTAAATTCTTATTTTTTATTTATAGTAAAACAACTATAATAAGTTGCGATTTTAATATATAATTTATGAATGTTAGAAAGTTTGATGATTTTTTAAATGA